>CEQY01198516.1_pt1 | contig 34736 bp, 34 predicted proteins | sample 361391 | NCBI WGS metagenome assembly CEQY01 (sample SAMEA2621075, study PRJEB7988) | marine metagenome | isolation source: saline water (ENVO:00002010), including | reverse complement strand
ACACCAGCCGAACCGGAATACGGTATTCAAGCAGAGACCATAAAAATGGATTGTGAATTTCCACATTATATTATGGATTGTGATAACGGAATGTAACAAAAAGGTCATATGCTATGAAGTTATTTATTATTATATTGGTCACTCATAGTTGTCTGCTTGGAGCTGCCATTACAGAATCAGATCTTATAGGAACTTGGGCTGCTGAATGTATATCATCTCAAATGACTGACAATAATGGTAATACTAGCGGATATGTGAAAGATACGTATCAATTTATTCAACCTGAAAAAATGGCCTTCACACGCAAATGGTACAAAAGCTCATCCTGTACAGGAAAGCCTTTTTCAATAATATCTGAAATGGGAAGCTATAAAATTGGTGAAGTCTTCAATTCGAATAACGGGTTCGTTCCCGTAAATACATTTAAAATAAAGCTTAACTTTGACGGCAAGCAGGCTGAAAAGGGCTTGATTTGGCTAAGTTCTAACAAGAAACAAGCTCGAATTTCGAGAGGTTTCAGTAAGGGCAAGCAGAATACGATGCTTAATTTATTTGTTTTTAAGAAAATTAACTGATACTGCACTGCACGATAAGAAACATTATCGTGCAAAACATATATTAAAGCTTTATTATTACAACTAGTTATTAATAACCTACATTTAGAAAATGTTCTTGAACACACTCAATTTGCAAGTTTTGGACTTCGCTTTTTTCTTCACCTTCTACTTTAAAGCAAGCTAGATCTGACATCTCCAACTTGATATCAACAGGCAATTTACTTAAAAGCTTAGACTTAATCATGCTAAGAATTCCTTTGTCCATAATGCTGTGAAAAGGATCAATGCCTGCTTTGTAGTCTTGCGCTGATACATGAAAACTTTCAAATTCTCCTGCTTCATTTAAGATGATTTTTGCGGGCATTTCTGCAGAATATCCTGATTCAAGATGTGTCATCTTGATAGTATGTTCGTTTAATACTTCGAACGTTCTGATTGTATCTGATACTTCTTCTTGAGTGATATCTTTAACACCGTCTTTTTTGATTCTAAATTTCTTGATTTTATAATCTATACGGCCATTCAAAACTGTATGTGAGTCAGAAAGTAAGTTATCTTGAAGGGTAAAAACCTCTTGAGACTGAACATAGAGTTTTAAGTTAATTTCAGCAAAACTAACGTTTAAGGCCAATAGAGAGATCATTAAAACAATCTTATTCATGCAAACTCCTAATAAATTAATAATGTTTTAATGATACACGATACCTGAGCTAAGAAGTTGACTCGGGAATTAATTATAGGTCATGTCTAAAAAGTATACGGTCATAGCTTAGAATTCATAATTTTTAAGTCTTATGGTTGATCGCCCTCAATTAAAATAAATTCATGCATACGATAAGAAATATTGAGCTATCAGATCTTGATGCTTTGCTGGCTTTTACCAACAAATGGATTGGTGATGGTTATTTTAATAAAGAAGAATTACGTGCTTTGTTGCTTCAAGGGGTTCATGAGGATTTGAATGCATCTTTTATCGCTGAGTATGAAGGTAAGATCATTGCAGCGAGAATTACACTTATCCCCTATCAATGGACAAAATTCGATCATATCGCACCTTATATATCGACTCATATGTATAATGTTCCTTACAAAAAAGCCGCTTATTTTCAAAGTCTATTTGTTGATCATCAGTTTCAAGGCAAGGGAATTGGAAGCGAGTTAACTAAGAGAAGTTTGGAAGTTCTCTATCAGATGGGATGCATGGCAGTTGTTTGCCATAGCTGGGTGGAATCTCCAAATAACTCTTCTCAAAAATACCTTCTAAAATTTGGCTTTGAGCCTGTTTCGGTACACAAAAACTTTTGGATGTTTAAAGATTATAAATGTCCACGCTGCAAGCCTCAAGTGTGTCAATGTAGCGCCGAAGAGATGATTTATTATTTTCCTTTGGAAGAAGAATGAGTGTATCCCTGTGGCAAGATCAAAATGCTTTATCAATTAAAAACAAATTAAACTCAGATATCGTAATCATTGGAGCAGGTATCGCTGGGTTCTCTACCGCCTATTGGTTACTCAAAGAAGATCCTCAACTTAAAATTGTAGTTTTAGATAAATATAGTATGGGCGCAGGAGCCTCAGGAAGAAATGCAGGTTTTATCACCTGTGGCTCTGTTGAGCATTTTAATCGAATGGTGTCCCATCATGGCTCAGTAAAGGCACAAGCGATCTGGAGTTTTTCAGAGAAAAACCTTGAGCTTCTCAAGGAAGAAATAATAGATCCTTCGAAAAATGACTTAATGTTCGAGGAAAAAGGATCATTTTCCCTGGCTTCCACACTAGAGGAATTAAAACAATTAAAAAAATCAGCAGAACTGATGAAGCAGATGAATATTGCTGTTGAAGTAATAACAAAGAATAATATTGAAGCAAGACTAGGTGTTCAGGGCTTTACCGGAGGTATTAAATATCTCCAAGACGCATCTATTCATCCTATGCAGCTGGTAGCTGAAATTAAGAAGAGGTGTTCAGTGTTCAGTGGCTTTCAACTCTTAGAGAAAAATGAAGTCTTTCATATGGAAAATAAAAATGATGAGGTGACTATAAATACTAACGAGTATGTGATTACTTCAAATATCGCTATCATGGCCACCAATGGTTATTCGTCCCTATTGGATAATTATTTCAAAGATAAGATTTTTCCCACTAGAGGTCAGATTTTGGCCACTGAACCTGTGGCAAGATTTATGGAAGGACCATGCTATGCTAATTTTGTTTTGGATTATTTTCGCCAACTTTCTACCGGAGAGCTTGTCATAGGAGGCTTTAGACAATTGCAAAAAGATACTGAAGTGGGTTTTTCTGATGAAACTTCCGACATAATCCAAAAGGCATTAGAAGATTTTATAAAAAAACATATACCTAAAATTTCAAAAGCAAAAATAACTCACAGATGGAGTGGTGTGATGGGATTTTCAGCTGATGGGCAACCAATGATTGGCTCCCTTCCCTCTCAAAACCAAGTCTTTTTTATTGGAGGCTTCACCGCCCATGGTTTAGGCCTTGCGTTTCACACTGCTAAATGTTTAGTTGATCTTATTTATGCTAGGGAGATTCCAAAATTTATAAATGCAAAAAGGTTTTAGTTAGCCCCATCATTTTCAGTCTCTTTAAGACCTAAGACTTGATCTAAAAAGTCCACATATTGAAAGCCACCGCTACCGTTAGAAGTAGAGGCTTGTTCGCTACCGCCAGTGTATTGCTCTAAGATACTTTCTGTTTCATCATCAAGTGGGTTATCCATCTCCATATTTCGACCAGTCGTGTTTGAGCCTTCTATGACATTATTGTCTGCATCTTTTAAGCTTAAATAAGAAGATACAACATTAGAATATTGATAGAGGTTTTGAACTCTTTGTTTGTGAGTCTCTATGTTTTCTACAGCTTTTTCAGCAACTTCATCTTTTGTTGAAGCTCCAGGAGTAGGTGTTTCACTTGCCACTGTTTCCAAACGTACTTCTGCATCAAATCTTTGTCTGATAGCATCTAACTCAGATAGCTTTCTAGTTCTATAATAACTTTTTATACGCTCTTGTATTTGGCTTGCATCTAATGTTTCAATTTCTTCTGCAGTAATTACTGTTTCTAATCCATTTTTAGTAACAAATTCCTGTATCTCTTCCTTATTATCAGAGAGTTTATCTACTTGACCAATTAGAACTGCTGTTTCGGCTTCTGCATCATTTTGTAGTTCTTGGAAGGACTCTTTATTTAAACTTGCTATAATAGGAGCACATTTCTTGTCATCCTCAGCTCCATCTTTGAGAACTCTCCCACCACTACCATTATCTTCGAAACAATTGTCCCTAAGCTCTTGAGCTGTATCTTCACTATTTTTTAGTTCTTCAACATCACCAAACTCAGAAGAAGCGATAGAGGTTAGCTCATCAACGGACTTATTACCATTACGCCCACTTCCGTCAAATACCTGTTGGCCAGAATTAAAGTTTGCCGAAACAACTGCACTCTCACGAAAGTCTTCTTGAGTTTCTTTAGTTAAATTATATGCAGCTCTAAATTCGCGAAGTCTCTCTTGAAGGTTACAAGCAAGTTGTCCCTCCATATTATTATTACTGAGGTCAGACAGTGCCGCGACTTGTCCTTCAGCTGTTAAATTTGCATCGGTTCTGTTTTCTGGAGTTACACCTAAAGTGACACTACAATATCTCAATGTTCCTATCGTATTTGGGTCACCTTGAGGTAGATTAGAGCTATTATAGGCATTTTTACATTTATACTTCTCACACATATTCTTTATGACTTGTGTTGCACAAAATACATATCTTTTTTTTATGAAAATTTGGTCTGGTGACTGAGCTCCTAGTTTTAGTTCCATTTTTTTTAAACCGTCAATCTGCTCTACACTACGTTTTTTGCTACTATTAGAACTACAATCTGCTTGACCTGAGCATACTGTGTATTCTTTAGCATTAGACCAGATAAATACGCTTGAACCATCAGCATTTACTCTCAAAGTTCCTTTAACTTTTTTATCACTAGGGCTATCTTGAGGATGGATTCCATTTGTAAGGTCACCATAAGTTATACCTGGTATCTCTGAACCATCACTATTAATCACGGGGTAATATTTATTTAGATTGGGATCTACAATATTTAATTTGTTTTCATAACCAAAATTCTCTAAACAATACTGAGAAATAGACAGCAAGGTATTCTTACCAATTTGCTCTTGGTAGAGTTGATAATAAATATCATGGTTTACTGCTTTCCTGTCCTTAAGCGCCTTAAGCTTTCCATTAGCATCTGTCTCTTCCCCATAGATCGCATTTGATAATCTTTCATTTAAATACTCTCGAATTGATTTCGTAGATTTAGCTGCCGTTTTATCAAAACTACCTAGATTGAGACGATCTGAAATTTGTTCTATGGCAGAGTCATCTAGCTTTGCAAACTCTTCGGCGACACATGTTCTTAGCGCAGTTCTTTCATCAGAAGTTAATTCCCCAGTACTTTCTCCTAAGGAGTTTTTACAACGCTCAAACTGCGGCGACTCTAGTAATTGCCGCTCAACATTTTTTTCAGTTACAGCTTCAAGAAAGAGATTCACTTCGCGAGGGTCAACTTCAGCGGCAGCACTTGGAGTTGGATTTGTTTGTGCCCAAGAGGTTTGGATGAGAATGAAAGTGAATAAGATTGTTTTTATCATTTCAGCTATTTATTATAACTGAAATTGGAATTTGAAGGAAGTTATCACGGGATTACAGCAATTTATGCCCTAACCCCATGACCACTTATTCAGCCTATTTATGATACTTTTGCTTTTTCTTCGTTACGAAGGTCTTTTCTGAGAATTTTCCCAACATTACTTTTAGGAAGCTCATCTCTAAACTCGACAAATTTTGGAATTTTATAACCGGTAAGAACGGTTCTGCAGTGAGAAATAACATCGTCTTCCGTCAGTGATTTATTTGATTTAACGACGAAAAGTTTTACGACTTCACCGGACTTCTCGCAAGGCACACCAATGGCCGCTGCTTCTGTGATATCAGGATGGCCGACAACTGCATCTTCAACTTCGTTAGGATAAACATTGAATCCAGAAACTAAAATCATATCTTTTTTACGATCAACGATTTTAAAGAATCCTTTTTCGTCCATAATGGCGATATCACCGGTTTTGAAAAACCCATCTTTGGTCATGACTTTATCTGTTTCATCTTGACGATTGTAATAACCGCTCATCACTTGCGGCCCTTTGATCGCTAACTCTCCACTCTCCCCACTTGCAACTTCATTACCATCATCATCTAAAATTTTAACAATGGTTGAAGAAATAGGAACCCCAATCATTCCATTATACTCTGGGATATCAAGAGGGTTGATACAAGCAGCAGGGGACGTTTCCGTAAGCCCATAGGCTTCAATCAAAGGCTTGCCTGTAACTTCTTTCCACTTTTGTGCCACGGCTTTTTGAACAGCCATCCCCCCACCAAGAGCTAGCTTTAGAGATGAGAAATCTAAATTTCTAAAATCTTCGTTATTAAGGAGGGCATTAAAAAGAGTGTTAACTCCTGTGATAGAAGTAAATTTATGTTTCGTTAGTTCTTTAACGAAACCAGGAATGTCTCTTGGGTTTGTAATAAGAATATTTTCAGCTCCCACCGAACTAAAGACAAAGCAGTTCGCAGTCAAAGAAAAGATATGATAAAGAGGAAGCGGAGTAATGATGATTTCATTATCGGTGATCACAGGTTTAATCCATGCTCTAGCCTGAATCATATTCGCAACGATATTCCCATGAGTCAGAATCGCACCTTTGGCCACACCAGTTGTTCCACCAGTGTATTGTAAAAATGCGACATCATTATGATTAAGCTCGACTGGTTTAAAGTTTTCAGCTTTTCCTGCAGCAAGTACATCATTAAAAGACTTATATCCTTCGATATCCCATGCAGGCACCATTTTTTTCACTTTCTCAATAACAAAATTTACGATCAAAGACTTTGGAAAGCCTAAGAGATCTCCAATACCCGTGACAATGATATGCTTGACATTTGTTCTGCTTTTAATTTTTTGTAAAATATGACAAGAGTTTTTGAAAATGATAATAACTTCAGCATTGGAATCGTTGAGTTGGTGCTCTAACTCTCTGTCAGTATAAAGAGGGTTAACATTGGCTATAACCATCCCAGCTCTCAGTGCTCCGAAGAGAGCGATTGGATACTGTAAAATATTGGGCATCATAAGTGCTACTGTCGCACCCTTTTTAAGTCCCAGATCATTTTGAAGATAAGAAGCAAACTTGCGACTTAATTCATCAATTTCACTATAGGTAAAAGACTTTCCCATACAGCTAAATGCCTTTCGACTACTATAGTTTTTAAAAGATTGCTCAAGCACATCCACAATCGATGAATATTCATTGAGATTTATTTCTTGGGGTACACCCTCTTGATAACTAGAATACCAAGGATAGCTCATGGACAACTCCTTAAATAATTGATTTGAATTTATTCTAATAGATGTTCATTTATTATCAAATAAGAAAAATGAGTCTTTTTCTAAAGATAACCTGATCGTTTTAGGCAGTCTAAACTCCGGATAATTTTCTATATGAGGAAACACTTGGAAGGAAAGTTCGTCATGATAGAAAAAAGTTTTGATCTTAAGTTGGCTTTGTTTAATTTCTTTTTCTATCTCTATCGAAGGAAGAATACGTCTGGTAGGATACCTCTGGCCTTGGATGTTTTGCCATAAAATATAATCTTCACAGAGTTCAAAATCCAGAGGCTCCCGAATATTTTCGTTATAAGTCATTGTTTCAATGAGAACCACCCCATCGTCATCCAAGTGCTTATGCAGAAAACTCAGGTATTCCTTTCTTTCTTCTTTATCTGTAAGGCAGTGATAAAGATGGGAGTCAACGATCAGTTTGAAGGTCTGATTGAATTCAATACCTTTAGTAATATCCGCATCTAAAAAGTTAATATTAAGCTGAGCTTCTTTGGCCAGTTGTCTAGCCTGAGTGATGGCAAGCTCACTGAGATCAATGCCATACAATTTATCTGTCTGTTCGGCCAGAAAGTGAAGACAACCCCCATGTCCACACCCCACTTCTAAAATATGACGTCCACGTAATTGCTCAGTCCCACCAAATTGTTGAAAATAAGATTTAATAAATTTAACTAAGCTTTGGTTGTTATCTTTTATATATTTTTTAATGCTCTCTCCTTGGAGAACATCCGGTGTAAAACGAGTATATGCTTGATCAAATAGATCTTTCTTAGAGAACTTCATATATTCATTCTAGCTACAATGAGGTATTATTCAAGAATGGACCAACTAAGCCAGTACAAAATTATCCAAACGGAGGATGGGTCGACCACGCTTTTTTCTAAGAAGTTTAATGAAGCTTGTCACTCAACCTCTGGTGCAAGATCAGAAACTAAGCTTCATTATATCCAAGGTTGCGCCGTCCCTGAACTTGCAGAGCAAAAAAAGGAAATTTTTGTACTAGAAGTAGGCTTTGGAACAGGACTCGGTTTCGAAGAGACTTTAAGCACATGTACCGGCTATAAGTGTTATCTTCATTTTCATAGCTTTGAAATAGATGATGAGTTATTTATTTATTTTTGTAAAAAAAGAAATCTAAGTTTTGAACAAACAAATGACTTTTTCCAAGTAAAGGGTGAATCATTTCAGCTTACTTGTTGGAGAGGTGATGCACGTCAAAGTATCAAAAAGATAAAGCAGGATAATTTAAAGTTTGATTGTGTTTACCAAGATGCCTTTTCGCCCAAAAGAAACGCTATTCTTTGGACAACTGAATGGTTTAAAGACCTCGGTCAAGTCGTCACACCAGAGGCGATATTGAGCACCTACTCTTCTTCGAGTTCTATTCGCAAATCTTTACTCTGTGCAGGTTGGAAAGTTCGCAAAGGAGAAAAGTTTGGGCCCAAAAGATCATCCACGCGAGCAACACTTGCCGGCGAGAGTGATCAAGAAATTCTTGATCATTTACAAAGATCTCCTGCTCCAGAACTTACAGATAATAACTATCATGAATATGTATTGAGAGGATAAACTTGAAAAAAAATAGACTCACAGAACTTTTGAATATTGAATTACCCCTCATTCAGGCAGGAATGGTCTGGGTTTCAGGTGCAAAGCTGGCAGCTGCGAGTAGTAATGCTGGGTGCTTGGGTGTTATTGGTGCCGGTAGCATGCAGCCTGATCTTCTTGATTATCATATCAAAAAAGCAAAGAGTCTCACTGACAAACCGCTGGCAGTTAATTTTCCGCTCCTTTATTCAAAAATCGAAGAACAAATTGAGGTCGCACTTAAAAATAACATCCAAGTCTTTATCACCAGTGCAGGCTCTCCAAAAAAATTCACCTCACTTTTAAAAGAAAAGGGGAAAACAGTTATTCATGTCACAAGCACGCCAGAGTTAGCAAAAAAATGCGAAGATGCTGGAGTGGACGCAGTGATTGTAGAAGGATTTGAAGCTGGTGGGCATAATGGTAGAGATGAAACGACCTCTCTCGTGCTCATCCCTCAATGTGTTGAGGCAGTGGACATACCTATCATTGCCGCTGGAGGTTTTGCCACTGGTGGATCAGTCTTAGCAGGTCTTGCCCTTGGAGCTGAGGGGATACAGATGGGCACTCGTTTTTTAATGACAGAAGAGAGTTCGGCACATAAAAATTATAAAGAATTATTGGCCCATGCGCCTCATAATGCCACAATGCTAATGATGAAAAACCTCGTTCCAGTTCGTCTATTCAAAAATAAGTTTTATGAAGAAATAAAAGACTTAGAAAATAATTGTGCTAGTAAAGATGTTCTTCTACAACACCTTGGTAAAGGAAGAGCCAAACTAGGTATGCTAGAGGGAGACCTCGACAATGGTGAGTTGGAAGTTGGACAAATATGCAGTTTAATAAAAACTTACCCAAATGTCTCAGATGTGGTATCTGAAATACAGGCCGAGTACCAGCAAGCAAGGCAGAGAGTTTTGGAGGAAGAATGAAGAAAGTTTTAATTATCGACGACGAAGAAGAGGTTTTGTTTCTACTTAAAGACTTTATTCAACTCAACTTAAAAGGGATGGATCTACAACTAGATACATGCCAACAAAGTATGGATGCTCTGCTTAAAATAACGGAAACAAAATACAATCTCATCATAACAGACCATAAAATGCCAAAAATGCTTGGTTCAGAATTTTTATATAATCTTAGAAACCTAAGTTCATCACGAAATAAGCAAACACCTACCATTATATTGAGTGGCTATGTTCCTGAAGCAAAAAATTTGATTGAAGATAGATCATCAATTTATTTTTTAGATAAACCGTTTAATCCCGAGCAACTCAAAGATCATTTAAAGAAGCTCATTTAGTTGATAAAACTCAACGAATTCATCACGAAGAACAGAGTCGATGGGCAGTTTGTATAGTTCTTGAGTGATATAGAGTTTTTCTTCATTAGATAATAGTTGATAAAAATCACGTTGGTTCGTATCCCACCCCCAACCCCAGTGAGTTTCATGCTTAACAGGAGAATTATGACCGGCCCTGATGGCATAATACATGATATTGGCCATGGTCGCTCCCGCTCTTTTACTCACACATTGTTTGAGTCGTTTATCGGCTTTGAGTTGGTCTGAAGCAAGGCCACCAAACCAATACCGCAGATCATGCTCAAAACAACATTGCCTCCAAAGATGAGGCCTATTAGGTGTTCCATCAACAAAAAGGGTGCAATAATCTGTTTTAAAGGGCTTTAGCTCAGGAATATTTGCCACTGAGCTAAAGCTAAAAATAAATAGACTTATATAAAGTAGGTATTTCAATTACCGTCCTGTTTCTAGTCGAATAATTCTATCTTCTAATCTTGGGTGAGTTGAAATGAGTGACATGATCCCTCCCCCTTTACTTGAGATTTTGAATGCATTCATCTCTTCTGTTCTTTTATCAAAAACACCTTGAGCATATTGGCTTTGCAATCTTTTAAGAGCATTAACCATATTACTTCTTCCAGCTAATTTCGCTCCCCCTTGATCAGCTCTGTACTCTCTCATTCGTGAGAACCATGCCGTGACAAACATTCCTAAAAATCCAAAAAGGATATCAAAAACGATGACAGTTCCATAATAAGCAAAACCTCCGACAGGTGAATCTTCATCTTTAGACAATGCGTTTTGTACGGCAAAGGCAGCAACACGGGCCAAGAACATAACAAAAGCGTTTACGACACCTTGGATAAGGGTCATAGTCACCATGTCACCATTTGCAATATGGGCCACTTCATGGCCAAGAACTCCCTCTACTTCATCATCACGCATGTTGTGAAGAAGACCAGTTGAAACAGCAACAAGGCTATTGGATTTTGAAGGTCCAGTAGCAAAAGCGTTGACTTCTGGAGAGTCGAAAATCCCAACTTCCGGCATTTTTGGTAAGTTTGCAGCTTTAGCTAATCTGTGGACTGTGTTTACGAGACCAGCATAACGAGGATCCCCATCAACAATTTGAACACCCATCATCCGCTTGGCCATCCATTTCGATAGTGCAAGGGAAATAAAAGATCCGGCCATCCCCCAAACGAGACAGAAGATCATGAGGCTTTGATAATCTAGACCATATTGTGTGACATAACTCCCAACTCCTAGAACGTTAAGCACAATAGATACTGTCAGCAATACCGCAGCATTCATTAAAATAAAAAATCCAATACGTCTAAACATGTGTTTCTCCTTAAATATAGACTACAACTATAAGATAATATCCAAAATAGCTTCGTCAACCCGTGAAAATTAAAATAAAATATGATAGTAATGTAATAATTCAAATAACATATAGGACCACTATGGCTTTAAGACTAATAGCGTTAACTATCCTTTGTATGGCCGGACTCAACGCCAGCACTATAAAGTTACTTCATTATAATATTAAAGAATTAGATTCCGCGAAAATTCAGTCCAAGCACGAACAACTTTTCTTTGTCCAAAAAGTCACCCAACAAAAAGATTTTAATCTCTTTTCCATCAATGAACTGCAATATGATTTAATAAATATTCCCAATGAAAGTTTTAAATCAAAGGGTGAGAATTTAAAAAAGCTTTTAAGTTTCCTTGAGCTTAAACATTTATCTCATACGAGCTTTCATCCAGCGAATACGGGAGAAAATGCCAAAACAAAGGCTGATGGCACCTATTATACTCACTCAGATTCTCCCCAAGCAAGAGAGCATGCTGACCAGCTTAACTTTGGCGTCATGCCAGGGCAGTACTCAAGCGGTGGGGCCAGTCAGTTTCCCATCGTTAAAGAAGTCATCATAAAAGATTTATTATGGCGTGATTTTAATCCTGCCATTAACTTTGATAGCTATGCAACTCCTGATGGAGCATCTATCCCAAAAGATATGAAACTCTTTGATAAAAATTTTTCTGATATCACATTAGATGTGGATGGTAAGAAGCTTCATTTTATTTTACTACACACGGTCCCTAGTTATCATTTTGGAAATAAAAAATCTATCAATGACAAAAGAAATGCAGATCAACTCCGTTTTCTAGAATGGTACTTAACTGGGAATACTGATTTTGAAGTTAAATTGCAGGATTACCAGCCGCTTAACACCACTGATCGCTTTATCGCTGTAGGAGATTTCAATGTAGCTTTCAACGATAAAGACTCGGAAGGCTCATCTATCATGAAGCGCATCTTGAACAAAACAAAACCTTGGATCCCACTTAAAGAAATGAATTACACTAATGAAAGCTCTCACTTCGCCCCCCGTCCGATGAGGCTCATGCTGGACTATATAGTGACCTCAAAAAATATCAAACATCTTAAGGGGGAAATCATGCTGCCTAAAATGAAAAGAATTGAGCTCGGTTGTAAACAAGCAGCAAAGAGTAAAATCAAAGAACAAGTAAAGGAATACAAAAAAGTGAGCTATCAAAAAGATAATCAAAACTGCCAGGTTCTCATTCCAGAGATGTATTATAACTATAAAATGGCAAGTGATCACTATCCTCTGTATGGGGAGTTTGAATTATAATGAAGTTTTTAAGTTTATGTCTCCTTGTTGTATTTTTGAATTCATGTTCTCTTGCTCCTATGAGCATGAACACATCGGGGCGCTCGTATGGCGCTGGAAAACTACAATCTGAAGTAGGAAATGTTAATTCCACTTATCATTTGAAATTTGGCTTAGGAGTGACTGAGAATTTTGATGCCGGATTTCTTTTGGAGTTTGGTGCCATCTCAACTTCAGCATTATTTTTTAAATATAGTTTTATCAACAATCCAACTGGTTTTTCTCTCGCCACTGACTTAGGTTATGGCTCGACTGAATCCACGCGATTTTATTATCTAGGTACAATTGCCTCTATTGCCTTTACCAATGAGTTCGAGCTTTTCACAGCGGCTCGCATAAATATTGTCAATACAGATGAAGCTGACATTGAAAAAGATGAGTTTAATGGCAACGTAAAAATACTAGCCTATGACGTCAACTACCTACAACTCGCTTATGGAATGAATCTTTGGTTTTCTCAAAACACGGGACTCACCCTCTACTCTATGCACTTTAGAGGGGATGATATTGAGACTTCCCAAGACTCAACTTTTGGTGCTTCGTTTATGTTTAAGTATTAAAACAAGGAACCCCAATGATAAAAATACTCTTCCTTTACTCACTTATAAACTTTTCATTTGCTCAGACGACAACAGAGCTCACAACAGACTCATTTAAAGAAATAGAAACAAAAGCACTGGAATATGGGCATCGCTTTGGCCACCATAATGTTTTAATCGTCCTTGATATCGACAACACTCTTTTGACTATGCCTCAAAACTTCGGAAGTGATCAATGGTTTAACTGGCAATATGAAAACTGTATCGGTAAAAAGAAAATGCCCGACTTTTGCATCACTTCCTCAATGGGAGAATTTCTAGATCTCCAAGGCCAGCTCTTTGCACTTTCAGACATGAACCCTTCTGATGACCATGTCGTAAAAGTCGTGAATAATCTGCAAAACAAAGGCTTCAAAGTCATCTTACTCACCTCAAGAGGTCCTGAGTTTAGAAGTGCTACTCAAAGAGTCATCAAAAAAAATAATATGGACTTTAGAAAAAGGGCCATAGGCCCGAAAGATGGCTATGCAGCTACCTATAGACCTTATGAGCTTAATAATTTAAAACCCTACGGTATCACAAAAGATGAAGCCATCGTCGCTGATTTAAAAACATCACGAGATGTGAGTTATCAGAATGGAATTTTCATGGGCTCTGGGCAACATAAGGGTATCATGCTCAAGACATTATTAAAAAAAACAAACACTCATCCCAGAGGGATTATCTTTGCTGATGATCATGAAAAACATACACAAAGCATGCAGGCCATATTTGGTAAGAGAAAAAATATCTCTCTTACCACATTCCATTATACTAAAATTGACCCCGTGGTTGAGAAATTTAATAAATCAAAAAAGCAGGATGTGATTCAAGACTATAAGTCTTTTAAAGAAATGAAAGAGATAATTTTTAAATGAGAAGTTTGATTGTTAACTTTATTCTTAATCAACCTAAAAAAGCAATTGGTCTCTATTCTTTACTCTTATTTCTATTTTTACCAGGCATCTTTTTCTTAACTTCTGACTTTTCCTATAGAGCTTGGTATTTAAAAGATGATCCGTTACTTCTAGCCTATGATAAATTTGAGCAGCGATTTGGTAATGATGACTCAGTGATTGTGAGTATTTATCACCCTGAAGGCTTTTATACCAAAAAAGCGCTGGAATTGGTCTATGACTTTACTGATGAGTACTGGACTATCCCCAATATTGTAAGAGTCGATTCCCTGACAAATTATGATTATATTCAAAGCATTGATAACTCGCTTGAGGTTAATCCTCTTGTCACCGAGGAAGAAAGAGAGAATATCACCCCTGAGCTAATTACAGAGATTAAACAAGCCGTCCAAGGCAAGAAACAACTTGAAAATAATTATATCTCGAGTGATGGTAAAATGGTGATCATCAGTGGAAAGGTTGCCCCCACCCTTAAACAGAACACTGACAATAAAGAAACCATCGATAGAATAGAAAGTCTTATTTCGAAATACGAAAAACTCTACCCAGAATTTAAATTCTATACCGCGGGAACGGCGACCTTCATTAATATTTTCAGAGAAATATCTGAGCGGGATCTTATGCTGCTCATCCCTGTTCTGTTCATCGTTTTTGGTATACTCCTCTATCGCATCTACTCTCGCCCTTCTGGTGTCTTCTACCCATTTTTGATCATATTCACATCAGTAGGAATTATGGTGGGTATCTCTGGTTTTTTAGGCCACCCCCTCACAACGCTCTCTTCTGCTGCACCCAGTATCCTTATCACCATTGCAGTCGCAGACACAATACATATCCTTACGGTTTACTTTTTCGCAAAAAGACAAAATTTCTCCAACTATGAAGCTGTTAAATACTCACTGACAAAAAACTTTCTTCCAACCTTTCTGACAAGTATTACCACGGCCATTGGCTTTTTTTCATTTACCAACTCACTCATTTTATCTATCTCTCAGATGGGTATTCAAGTGGGCTTTGGGGTTTTCTTTGCGTGGGTCTCCACTTACTATTTACTTGGACCCCTTCTCATTTTATTCCCCCCTATCAAAGACAAACAAGACGGCCCAACGTCTCCTACATCGAGCATGCAGGAGAAAGAAAAAGGCTTTATTATTTCTCAAAGGACAAAGAGCTTTGTTAGTTTTCTTTATCGCGCCAAACCTTATATTTTAATTCTCACAGGCTTTGGTATACTTTCATCTTTTTACTTCGCTAAAGACCTAGAAATAAATTTAGACCCTCAAAAACAATTTAAAGACTCACACCCTTATAAAGTTAGTTTCAACAAAACTGAAGAGCATTTTGGGCCTTTTGCTCAAGCTGAAATTATGGTCGATGCGGGTGGTGCTGAGCAAGCAAAAGACCCCCATTTTCTTCGAAAAGTAGAACAATATGAAAGCTGGCTTGTTTCGAGGGATGCCATCATTAAAACAGTTTCTATTTTAGACATTATTAAGGACGTGAATAAGAATATTCATAATGGTGATGAAAATTATCATCGTCTCCCAGAAACCTCCGAGGCCATTGCCCAGAACATTTTATTTTATTCTTTGGGGCTTCCCCAAGGAAGAGAAGTTAATAATTTAATTAGTTTAAACTCAGACAGTGTGAGAATCATTGCCAACTGGAATATCCAAAAAAGTAAGGAAGCTTTTATTGAGATGAACGCTATGGAAAAAAAAGCAAAAGAGCTTGGTCTAGATGCTAAAGTAACAGGAAAAATGCCCTTATTTCATCAACTCACACCCTATGTCGTAAAGTCCTTTATACAATCTTTTACCTTTGCACTCATTGCGATCACCATACTCTTAATCATTGTCCTCAAATCATTTAAATTAGGATTCATGGCGCTTATTCCTAATTTATTACCTATTCTCTTTGGCAGTGGAATCTACGCTCTTTCTGGAGAGTATATTGATATATCATCTGTGCTCATCGTTGCGGTATGTTTGGGTATTGCTGTAGATGATAGCATTCACTTTTTGTTTGAGTTTCAGAAATTCCGCACAAGAGGCTTGAGTTTGAGAAATACTCTGGAAGCTATTTTTACTAATACCGCCCCCTCTCTTATAAACACCACACTTTTAATCGCTATTGGCTTTGGCTCTTTCATTTTAGCTGACTATATACCCAATGCTAAATTTGGTGTTATGGTGAGTTTAATCCTCATCTTAGCTCTTATAGCTGATTTATTTATATTACCGATCGTACTTATGTATAGCGAGAAGGAAGATTAATTATGTTTGATAAAGTTCAAGAAGTTATTACTCAGTCTGAAAACGTTCTCAAGGGTAAAAAAGAACAAGTTAAACTTGTTGTCAGCAATATACTAGCAAACGGCCATACCCTCCTTGAAGATGTCCCTGGTGTTGGTAAAACGACTTTAGTTAAATATCTCAGTAAATCATGCGGTTTGAAAGTTTCCCGCATCCAGTTTACCAATGATCTGCTACCAGCTGATATAATCGGAAGTTCTATTTTTAATAAGGCCACCAATAGTTTTGACTTTCACCAAGGACCATTATTTGGGGAATTAGTCCTGGCCGATGAGTTGAATAGGGCCCCACCAAAAACACAGAGTTCCCTGCTCCAGGCCATGGAAGAGCGCTCTATCACAGTGGAGGGTAAAACCTATCCCCTGCCTCCTTACTTTACCGTTATCGCTACCCAAAACCCTCACGCTCAAATTGGAACTTATGACTTGCCTGAATCTCAACTCGATCGTTTTTCAATAAAACTTAAGATGGGTTATGCGGACAAAAATTCCACTTTAGCTTTTTTAAAGGATAGTGATACAGAAATTCACTTAGAACAAACAAAAAAAATCCTTGAAGGTAGTGACTTGTTAACACTGCAAAAACAAATTAAACAAATCCATATAGAAGACTCTATCTTTGATACAATTTACACTCTCTTAGAGTTAAGTCGCACTCAAAGTGACCTTATTCCACTCAGTAACCGATGTGGGATTGATATGGTGAACCTCTCTAAAGCATGGGCCTATTTAGAACAGAGAGATTATGTCATTCCTGATGATCTTTTCTATCTTTTTCCCTATATTGCAGGCCATAGATTAGTTCATCCGGAAAACTCTGATATCGAGTTCGAACACAACACGGCCTTGCAATTAATTCACTCTCTCTAGATGAAAAGAATAGTCAAAAAGATTGAACATTACACCCAGAGCAAAAAAAATGTTTATATCGTTCCTAGTAAAAATGGATGTAAATTTATTGTTATTAACTTTTTTTTATTTTTGATATCAATCTCCTATGCCAATAATATGGCCCTCCTTATTACTTTTCTAATGAGCATGTTTTTTATTTTGCAAATGTTTACCACACATAGAATTATTCATAGTATTTCTTTTGGTGGTCTTCAGCTTAATAACCAGTTTTTGCACTTACCTTATTATAGTTCATGTCAATTCCAAAAATTTATACCGGAGAATCTAAAAAAATATATTTCTCTCGAACTACAATCTGAAAAAGGCAATTTAACCGGATCTTTTTTTAAAAGTTATGGGAACAACAACAAGTTCAAACTTGAGATCACGAAGCGAGGTCATTACCCGATTAAAAGAATAAAATTCTATACTTTAGGACCTGGGAAACTCTTTTATGTCTGGAGATATTTCACATGGGAAGCTGATTTATATATTTATCCTGAGAAACTACCTACTCATAATCAAAAACTAGCTCAAACGAAATCAAAAAACCCTAAGTTCAATGAATCAGAATTTACTCACCATATTCGTTACCAAAAAGGGTTAAGTGTTAATCGTATTGACTGGAAAGTTTTTGCACGAACGGATCAGCTTTATTGGAAAAAATTTATTGATTTTGATCAAACAACTTATGAAGTTAATTACAGTGATTTCAATGATCAAAAAGAAGTCAACTTAAAATACATGAGTTATCTCATTGACAAATATTATCTTGAAAACAAAACCTTTAGAGTCGTCTTGCCCAATCGAGTCATTCCCCCAGGAAAAGGACCTAAGCATTACCATTCGGCCATGGAGCAAATCAGTGGGTATTAAATATTCTTACCAAAATATCAATCACCTTTTGCTTATCCCCTCTCTTTGGCTTGGCATTGATTTTCTTCCCTTATGGTTTATCTTTGCTCTCAGCTCTCAACTGCTGATCTTAACGTTCTTTAAAATCCCAAGTTTTCTTCTTTACATTAACTTCATCATTCCTTATTTAATTTTTAAAGAGAAAGGCATTCAAATTGTACCTGAAACCATGATACCAGTCCTAGCCGCTTTTCTCATGTCTCAGCTCATTGCCAACAAAAGTAAATTCAAAGAAGAGTCATTTATTTTTTTCCTATGGATAGGTATCTTTTCTGTCTTCTCGTCTAGTTTTAATTATTTAGTCTATTCAGCATTTGTTTTGTTGTATTATTTTTTACAACAGGCCAGCGATGAAAGCATTAACCTAAAATCAATCTTTGAAACATTTAGAACTCAGAAACTGCAACTTTTTTTCACCTTAGTTTTGGCCTTGGTTTTATTTTTCTTTTTTCCGAGATTTTATAATTTTCTTCCTTCAGCGAATTCAACAACGCAAGGGGAAGTCGGCTATAGTGGCGATATTTCAAACAAGAATATTTCTCAACTCTCCTTATCTAACAAGACTGCTTTTTATGCGGAAACCCCTAGGGAGATAAACCCCAATTTACTGTACTGGAGAGGACGTGTAAATACACAGACTGATGGTTATAGTTGGTGGTCTGATAAAATCCCCCCCAGTCAGCCTCAAAGAAATTCTCTTGGACAAAAAAACTTAATATCAATCGATATGAAATATGAGCTAGATTTCAAGGGAGACCTCATTATACTCGACTCTCCTCATCGCATTATAGAATCTAATTTACGTTATTTTAAATATCCACAAACAAATGAGTTTAGATTATATAGAAAAAGAAAAAAAGTGAGTTTTAGAGCGCTTTCTGATCTTAATCGCAACACTAGCACTCAGCTCAATTCTAAAAGAGTTCAATACTTCCTCCAGCTTCCACCAAACCTCGAAGATGAGATAAAACAGTTGGCCATAAATCTCCAGGGTAAAAACGCCCATGAGATCATAAATAACTTCAAAAGATTTCTTATTAAAGAAGAGTTTTCTTACACTCTAGAACCAGGTTTAATGCAAGATATGGGGGATTTTCTCTCGAATAAAAAAGGTTTCTGTACTCATTACTCATCTTTACTAGGAATCATACTTAGGCTCAATAAGATTCCGACTCGCCTTATTTCTGGTTTCCAAGGGGGCATCTACAATAAAGTGGGAGGTTATTACCAAGTCACATCGAATGATGCCCATGCCTGGGTGGAGTATTATGAAAATAACAATTGGCAAAGGGTCGACCCTACCGGATTTGTATCTCCAAATCGTATTAATTTTGGAGGAGAGAGGTTTTTGACCAGCAGTGAATCAACCCTCGTCGCAAACTCAAGCCCTGGATGGTGGGAATCAAAATTCAATGAAGTCAAGCTAAACTGGAACACTCTTAATTATAAAGTTTCACTATTCTTTGATAACTTTGATAGGAATAAACAAAAAGAAATATCACAATTTTTTAAGATAAAATTAACAACATTTTTTATCACAGGCGGAGTCTTGATAGGCTTTATATTGGGAATATTCATTTTTTTAACACAGTTTAAACAAAAGCCTACTCTCTCTCCTCTCGATAAAGCCCTTATTAAATTTTCCAAAAAATTAAAAATAAAACCTTCTCTTCACACTTACCATACCATCAAAGAAATGAAAGAGATGGTAAGTAACTTAGATAATGAAAATAATAAAGAAGCCATGCAAATCTTAGATCTCTATCAAGAAGTCGCTTATAGTAAGAATAAACAACTCAAAAAATTAAAAACAAGGATAGCAAACTATGAGGCTTAAGAAAGTATTTTCCTGGCTTGGACCTGGACTTCTTTACGCAGCAGCTGCCATTGGAGTCAGCCATCTCGTGCAATCAACTCGAGCAGGGGCTAGTTTTGGATATGAATTATTATGGGCCATTGTCATTGCTAATTTCCTTAAATATCCTTTTTTTAAAAATGGTCCCCTTTATACCCTTTATTCAAATGAAAGCTTACTCGCCGGATATCGAAGAATAGGAAGCTGGGCGATCTATCTCTTTTTTATGATCACCCTAGGTACTATATTTACAGTGCAAGCCGCCATCACCATTGTGACTGCTGGTTTGGCCAACCAGTTTTTTGGTCTGGCCCTTAATCCAGTCTTAATGTCATTTATCTTATTGCTCGTTTGCTCTGTCATTTTAATTATTGGAAACTATAAATTACTAGATAATATCATCAAAATCATCATTATTGTTTTATCACTGACAACTCTTATCGCTGTCATTATGTCTTTGAACTCCACCTCCTTAAGACCAACAGTAGTACGAGACAGTTTTAGTTTTCTCAATAATGACCATATCTTTTTCCTGGTGGCATTGATTGGCTGGATGCCTGGTCCTCTTGATCTACCAATCTGGCAATCGTTATGGACTCTTGAAAAACAACAACAATTAAATAAACCAAAATTAAAAAATTCCTTACTTGATTTTAATATTGGTTATATCGGGACAGCGTTACTGGCCATCTGTTTTCTCACTCTAGGCGCCCAAGTCATGTACCCGACCGGAATTGAATTTTCAGGCAAGGCCAACGAGTTTTCATCACAATTAATTCAACTCTATACCGATACAATTGGAAGTTGGTCTTATCCTATCATTCTTATTTGTAGCTTCTCTACCATGTTTTCTACATGCTTAACTTGCATGGATGCTTTCCCTAGAATTCTTAGAGAAGGAGTTATTGTTCTTGACCCAAAACTCTCTCTCAAACAAAGAAAACTCTACCTGGTCTTTTTGGGCGTCGTCTTTTTTGGAACAATGCTTATTCTTTTAAACTTCCTCACTGATATGAAAGGTTTGGTCGACTTTGCCACTACTCTTTCATTTTTAGTGGCCCCAGTGTTTGCTTACCTCAATCTACGAGTAATGAGCCTCCCCAACGTCAGGCATCTATATAGGCCCACACTTTTCATGCAAATACTGAGTTATTCTGGCTTAGTCTTTTTGATTGGTTTTGCTCTCTACTTTTGTTATTTAAAAATTTAATCTTATATGGGGACATGAATATTCAGCACCTTAGAGCTTAAATCTGGCTCGTATTTCTGACGTTTTTGGTTTTTTGCTAATATTTCACCTGCCGCTTTTCGATAAGTAAGTATTGAGAATTAAACATTTTAAGAGCGATCTCAGGGCTCTTTTTCAAAACTCAGGTTAGAATGATGAATGATTATACTGCTAGGAAGACCATGAATATTGTATTAGCTTCAATGTTTTCATTGATTTTATTTAGCTGTGCAGGTCCTACAAATCCATTTGGAGGGGATGTGTTTATTAGTGAAGAATTTAGCATTAACGGATCCAGCGCAAGACAAGATGTTACACTTGAAGTGTCTCCTGATCGTCAATATTATAATTCTCCCTATGATTTAACTTTGAAGATCAATGATCCTAAATTTCAATTAGATAAATTTAGATATGAAGTTGTTTATAATAACAAAAGATTAAATAGGTGGTATCAAACAGAGGAAGTTGAAGCGCCTAAAAAGAAAGGGGATCCGATTAAGGTTCATTTCAAAAACCTATCTATTCTCCCTGGAAATATTAACAAAATTAGTTTTCTCTACTACCCTGTGGGCTCGAAATACCCAGTGACTTATAAGCTCAGAGTTCCTGAATGTTACCAAGACATCAAGAGTAATAATCTCAGTATTTCTCCTTTTCAGGTGGGCAGTAATCTAAAAAATAATATTGAGATGATATCTGAAAAGTATGGCTATAATGCTTCACTTGTTGCTGCGCTTATTGCTCAAGAGTCATCATTCAATCCTACTGCCTTAAGCTTTGCCAAGGCCTTAGGACTTACTCAAGTCACACCCCTGGCTCACCATGAGATAAATAAATACAAGCCTGAGTGGAAAATTTACCCCAAGTTTACTGCGCTCCCCTACTTGAATTTGAAAAGTAAACTTTACTCAAATGTAATCAATAAAAAAAATGATTGGCGTCTGGACCAAGAGAAATCAATTGAAGGTGGCATTTTATATCTTAATTATCTCAATCAGTATTGGGATTCACCTGAAAAGATGGAGATTTTAGGAGCTGTTTTTGAGGATGAAATTCCTAAAACAGATATCCTTCTCGCTAGTTATAACTCAGGTGCTTTTAGAGTTAAAAAGAGTATTCTTAAAAATAAAAAAGATTGGCTTTTTGATCAATCTTTAAATGAAGCGCGGAAGTATGTCATGAATATTAAAAGTTATTGCTATGCTTTTAATCAAGGAGAAGAAAATGAGAAATAAACCCCTTTATTTAAAGCTCTTTCCCCTTCTGGCCTTTCTTATAGCTATAAGCTTTCCCCTGCAAATTTATTTCCTCTATTCTATACCTTTAAGTGAGCCGATGAAGATACTGGCCATGCTGACTCCACTCAATTTGATTTCTATGACTGCTTTGTTTATCATCAGCATTTTAACCTTTGTTTTATCGAGACAAATCTATAAAGTGATTCCACTTTTATTATTTATATTGTTTGCCAATAACGCAATCGTTGGACTTTATGGAACAGATTACTCCCTGCTACAAGTAGGCTTAAGTTTCATCCTTTTTGGTTTATCACTTAAGCCATTCTATAATAGAGAAATCAGGGCCATCATTTTGAATCCTCAGCTAAGATGGTGGAAAACTCCTGCGAGATATAATATTATCCAGCCTATTCATCTTCATGCTGGAATCACTGATATAAACACGATGACTTCCAATGTCTCCACGACTGGAATCTTTGCAGAGATCAACGACGTCGCAAAGCTTAATGAGTTTGAACTCAATCAAATCATTGATATTGAATTATTGGGAAAAAATAAATTAAACCTTAAAGCTGTTGTGGTTAGAAAGTCCTACGGAGAAGGCTCAACCCCTACCGGCTTCGGATTAGAATTTGTTAGAAACCAAGAGCATAGTAAACAGTATATTCCTTGGCTCAAGAAAATGGTTCTATAAAGTTAGGCCGTTTTCTCTAGGTAATAGCGGTAATTACCGGGATAAATTTGAATCGACCCTTTGGAGACCTCAAAAACTTTTTCCCCCAGCTCATGTAAAAAGTGCCGGTCGTGGCTTACAAAAAGTATCGTTCCCTGATAAGTTTTCAAAGCTTCCAGTAAAAGTTCCCTACTCGCCATATCCAAATGGTTGGTAGGTTCATCCAAAATGAGCAGGTTATTTTTCTGATTCAAAATTTTGGACAATACAAGCCTACTTTTCTCACCACCAGAGAGATATTTGATTTTTTTTAAGACATCATCACCGCGAAACAAAAAAGCAGCAAGTAAATTTCTTATATAGCCATCACTTACTTCGGGAAGCTCCGATCTTATTTGGTCATAGACTGTGTTCTCAGGATTAAGGACCTCTAGAGAGTATTGACTAAAATAACCAATTTTAATCGATGGACCTATTTTGACCTCACCTTGAGTTGCCTCGGTGTCTCCTCCAATGACCTTTAAGAGGGTTGACTTACCTGCACCGTTCACACCTACCACTGCAATTTTCTCACTTCTTTTTACCAGTGCATCTAAATTCTCAAACACCAGATGATCCCCCCAACTCTTAGCAACATTTGTAAGTGAAATAACATCATCAGAGCCTCTCGGCGGCACAGGAAATTCAAAACTAATCTTATCTTCTTCAGGGGGTATTTCAATGCGTTCAATTTTTTCTATTTTCTTTATTCTCGATTGAACTTGAGCGGCATGAGAAGCTCTCGCCTTAAACCTGGCAATAAATTCTTCTTCTTTGGCCAGCATGTCTTGTTGTCTCGAATGTTCAGCGATAATTTGTGAGCGTCTCACTTCTCTTTCTTTTTCATAAAAATCGAAATTACCCGAATAGACCGTCACCTTTTTAAAATTAATCTCAACAATCTTTTTACATACATTATTCATAAAATCACGATCGTGAGTTGTCATAAAGATGGCGCCTTTATAATTAATCAGCCAATTTTCTAACCAGAGAATAGTTTCCATATCAAGATAGTTAGTAGGCTCATCCATGATAATAATATCTGGATTAATAACTAAGACTTTGGCCAAGGCAATACGCATCTTCCATCCTCCACTAAACAGTGCAAGGTCTTGGTGATGAAGCTCAGGAGTTATCCCCAAACCCGTCAGAACCTCTTCGGCCCTCACCTCTATGTCATAGCCCCCCATCTTTTCAAATTTTGTTTGAACTTCACCCATCTGTTCTAAGATAGAGTTCATCTCATCCGGGTCCATTTCAGGGTCACTAAGTTTTGTTTGATAATGATCTAGTTGTTGCTGAAGTGTTTTTAATTCAGCATTACCGCTAATAACCTCTGAGAGAGCTGATTGTCCTTTTAACTCTCCTACATTCTGGGAAAAATAGGCCATCGTCGCCCCATCAGAGAGACTTATTTGGCCAGTATCTGGTGACTCTTCACCAATAATCATACGAAAGAGTGATGTTTTACCTGAGCCATTGGGTCCAACAAGTCCCACTTTTTCCCCAGGGTTGATTTGAAAGCTTGCTCCCTGATAGAGAGTCTCTCCGCCTAATATTTTACTTACATTAGAAATATTTAACATGTGGCCCTTATTGAATTATGCTTTACAAGTTTCAGTTTAAATTCATAATAGATATATGCATTTAGTTTTATATACTCTAAAAACCCAGTTTAAAACTCTTTTTTGGTATCTCTTAGTTATCTTTCTTCCGCTTATTGCCTTAGGTATATATGTTCAAAATATTCCTTATATCCCTTATTTTTTTATCATTGGACTATTTGCTTTTAGGTTAATTACAGAAAATGAAAAAGCTTACCAAAAAAGAATAAAATCAAGTGTAACAAAGCATCTCCTTGATGTGACTGGAAAGCCACCTTCTCAAAAGCAAATTTTTAAATATCAACTCATTCAAAGTAGATTTAGAGAAACCCTATTTTTTAGCTCTTTATTCGCAATCTTAATCATTAGTATTATTTTCGATTTATTTTAGAATATTATCTCGAATATCCATGAGTATTTCATGATAAAAATAAGACTTGGGTCTATTCTCACCTTGATGATGATCGGGTTTAAGGATGAGCCCTTTGGTTTTTAAAAGCAGTTGCTTTAAATGGTTATTTTGGAAAACCTTAGCAATAAGTGCTTTTCTTATGATTTGATAATGGTGCTCTGAACCGGCTCCCCTATCCTTGTAATCAAATTTATGTCCTTGGTAACTAACAAAGTCAAAGCCATGCTGTTTATTGATTTCATTCGCAAGATCCCCAGCTTTTTTAGCCTCAAAACCAAACATCTCTATAACTTCAAGCCTTGAATAAGGATAATCAATCTTTATTCGTGGGTCATCAAGATCATAGACATCTGGGTATTTCATCATCTGCCATAAGGCTTCTACAGAAGCATACTCAACTCCATCTAAAATAAAGGGAGTGTGTCCGAAATTTGAAAATTGACCTAATTCATTTCTTTTGGAGAGAATGAGCTCTCCTTTTTTTGCTTCATGAGGAAGTATTTCCCAGCTCCCTTGTCTTTGACTTTCAGGAACTTTCTCCCACCAATGAGCAGGGTAATCTCGTTTCTCGCTTGCTTGGGCCAGGCCCAGTCCAAATAAAATTAAAACGCAAACAAGATTCAGCTTCATACTATAAACTTATGGTAACAGCGACTGGAAGATGATCAGAAAATCCTTCACCTGTTTTAGTATTAAAACGGCTAGGAATATCTTCGTCAAAATTGATTGCTCCAGTATCAAAGTCTTCCCATTCAAGATCTTTGAGCATGAAGTCGTGGTACAAAATATCGAAGCTCTTATAGTTGACTTTGGCTTTTCTCAGGGATTTTTTAAGGACGAAAATTTTATCCAGTGATTCCCAATGACCTCGGTACCAGTGTGTGCCTGGAGCTTTTATTCTGGCCACCTTTCTTGCTTTTTCTTCCACATCTTCATAAATAGGATAGATATTTCGATTAAGACCATGCGGCATATCATCGTGGAGGGTATTAAAGTCTCCTGTCGCAACCACTAAGTCAGCACGAGTGCGATCAGTAAGATCTCTTAGCACTTCAGAGGCTTTGAGACGGGTGTAATCGTTATTACCTTGACTGGGCCAATGATTGGCAAATACAGTGATTCTTTTATTTCTATGTTTAAAATTAACTTTCAAAATACCACGGGTCGTTCGATGACTGTGAGGCTTGAGATTGATTTTATAAAGTCTTTTTGAAGTGACTCTGATTTTAGAAATCATCCCAACATCAATCCCTCTGGTATCAGGACCTTCTTTGAGGGCGATATAGCGATAACCAAGATTTTTTAGACCTTTATCAACAAGTTCTTTTAAGATATTCACATTTTCCACTTCTTGGAAAACAACGATATCAGCTCCTTGACCGTTATTATACTGTGTGATGACTTTGGATAGGTTTTTTATCTTTTTATTGAGAATGTCATCAGACCAATCCAGTTCGAGACAGCTTCTCTTGTAATAGTCATTGGTCATAGAGTGGCAATAAGCCTGAACTTCTTTAGAGTTTTGTTTGACTTTGAGAGGTAGCCAGGTCCAGTCTTCTTTACCTTTATCATGCTTATTATCAAATAAGTTCTCTAAATTATAAGTCATGATGGAAATATTTACATCTGACTTTATGTTGCCGGCCGAAAATGCTAACTGTGTAAGTGTTAACAAAGTTAATGTCATTAATTTCAGATTCATAATTCCCTCTTGTAGTAGTTGACAAAAATTGTTCCAAAATAGGTTTAAAAAAGCAAAAGGTTTTAAGCAAAAATAATATTACACATAAGCATAACTTAAACATAAGACATAAATCCCTTAGACAGCGCTTATGCATTAATACTTTCTCCACAATTTACGCAGTGCGAATCAAATTACTTGTCTTCATTTTTATAAAGTTTGGTAAAATACAGGTATGAGAAAAAATCAAAAGATAATCGAATGCAGTCCAAGAGAAGAAATAGTTAATGTCATCACCCATATACCGGGAGTGGTGCTTGGAGCCATATTTGTCGCAATTCTCCTGCTGAAAAACTACGACCAAAGCAGTCTTGCTCAAATTGTAAGCTACCTCATCTATGGACTTTCTTTTATCACTGTTTTTAGCGCCTCTTCTCTTTACCATAATACAAAAAATGAAAGACGCAGAAAGATATTAAAAAAAATAGATCATGCGAGTATTTTCTTCTTTATGGGAGGGTGTTACACCCCTTTTATTGTTATTAATATGGTCTCGGATTACAAATATCACTTTCTTGCTTTAGTTTGGTTTTTAGTCGCCTTTGGTATCGTCTATAAATTTTTATCTCAATTTAAGAATCAAGTTCTGTCCCTGACGTTCTATTTTTCTTTTGGGCTAATGTGTCTATTGGCCAAAGGACAAATGCTAGATCATATGCCTAGGCTCGCCTTTAATTTATTAATTTTGGGAGGGCTGCTGTATAGTGTAGGAGTGATATTTTATATAATGAAAAAGCTTCCCTATAACCATGGTATTTGGCATTTATTCGTTTTACTGGGAGCTAGCTGCCATTTTGCCGCTATCTACCATACCATATGAAGAAACTCTTTTTCCTAACCCCTTTCTTACTTATCATCTCATGCAGTTTAGGCTCACTTTTTATTGGTAAACTCGACTGGCTTATTACCTACAAAACAGCAGATCGACTAGGTCTCTATGTTAAGCAAGAGGATCTCCTCAGAGAGGATGTAAAAAAGCTTCTCGATGAGATTAAGCCTGAAGCCAAAATCCTAAAGTCTCAGTTAAGAATCATTTTAAGACATACTGATAATGTGGATGGACTTCCCAAAAAAGAAATTATCACAACACTTGGACAAGCCTACAAGACGGGGAACCAAAAAGTTTTTGCCACCTTGGCCAAATACTTAGCTGAACTTACTGAAAAACAACAAAAGCCTTTTCTCGCTACCATTGAAAAACAAATCAAAAAAAACAAAAAAAAGATTAATAAGAAAAAGCAGCATGAGAAGTTTATCGATAAGTGTGAAGAGTTCTTAGGAGAGTTGTCTCCCACTCAAAAGCTGATGATCAAAAAACAACAACCCCACCTCTTGCAGATTTCAACATTTTTGCTGCAACACAAAGAATATCAATATAAAGAAATAAAAGAGATATATAAAAGAGACCCCTCTCAAAGACAGCAACTATTTATCAAACTTTTTACGGATACCACTCACTTAAAAAAACTACAAAATTCTGAATCATACAAAAATGTTAGTAATGCCGTCTTTGGCGTGTTAAAAAAAATGACAAAGAAGCAAAAAGAGCATCTTCAGGATAAACTCAATTTTATCGATGATCTTTTAGAAAGCTTTATAGAACATAAGTATAATGATTAAAGAGGAGCATTTATGCAATTAGGAGCAAAACATATTCTTGTCGATCAAGAATTCGAAGCAAATGACTTATTAAAAAAGATGGAGAGTGGTGAGAGTTTTGAGAAATTGGCTCAAGAATATTCTAAATGTCCATCTGGAAAAAACGGAGGAGATTTAGGTCTTTTCTCTAAAGGTATGATGGTTAAACCATTTGAGGAAGCAGTATTAGACCTTGAGGTGGGAAAAACTTCTGCCCCAGTTCAAACTCAATTTGGATATCATCTCATCCATAGAACAGCTTAGGACTTTTTACCAAAGACTTGTTGTCTAAAAATAAGAAGTATCCCGATGATGGCCATTGGGATACTTAAAACCTGTCCCATATTAAGCACCATTTCATTTTCAAAAGCCACTTGATTGTCTTTAAAAAACTCTGTGAAAAATCGCCAGCTCATTCCCCCTAGCAAAATGATTCCCACAAAACGTCCCTTAGGCCATATCTCATGATATTTTTTATAAAGATAAAATACTATAAGAGAGACAATGAGATACCCAAAAGACTCATAAAGCTGAGCCGGATGCCTAGGAATATTATCGACTCGTTCAAAAACAAAAGCCCAAGGAATTTTATCTGGATCAACCGGATGACCTAATATCTCTGAGTTCATAAGATTTCCCAGTCTAATATAAGCACCAGTGATGAGAGAGGGTGCGGCGACTAAATCTAGTAGCCACAGATAATCTATTTTCTTAACATTGCGATTAAAGAGCCAAACCCCAATCATAACCCCTAAAAAACCACCATGGCTGGCCAGTCCACCTTCCCAGACATATAAAATTTTAAGTGGGTTGCTGAAATAATAGCCTGGTTCATAAAAGAGACAGTGCCCAAGCCTTGCCCCTACTATTGTTCCCGTGAGCATATGAACGAAAAGCTTTCCCACCTCATCTTTGGTAAAACCTTTTTTTTGCATATAACGAGAAACGTATCTCTCACCAAAAAAGAAGCCAGCTATAAAAGCTAAGCTATAGTATCGAATTGATATGGGGCCTAGGCTTATTAGTTCTGGGTCAACATTCCAGTTAATCATGATAACTCACAAAGGTATAAGAATTTAAAATAATGGGGTACATACGCCCTACACTTCTAGACCATTCGGCCAATCTGTAACAAGGAACAGTATATTGATTATCCCAATGATTGACTACAAAATGACATTGATTTTTTTTTGTCACAACATCTACGATGGCCACCCAGTGAAGATATTCAGCTCCTGGATTCACGATCAATGCGGCAACGGGATTTCTTAAATAAGTTTTTCCGTTTCTAGAAATTTGCAGTTGGTTGATATGGGAGTAACGAGGAATGATATGTTGTTTCACTTGGGCGATAAAACCTTCCGTGTGACCGGCATGCTTTGAGCTCCATTGAACCTTCGAGAATTCAGGGCACCCTTTGAGGGTTTGAAAAACCTCATTAAGTCCACGGCTGAGAGTTTGGGGGTGAACCCCTGGGGTGATATCTCTAAAAAACCTTTTAAAATATTTTGCAGGAGTTACTATTTTCTTGCAGGTATAATAGACAGTGTTGGCCCCAAAAGTTTGACCGCATTTGCCTTCCCAGCCACCTAGACCCCGGGATTTAGGCTGGATAAAACTGACACTATTATCTTTACAGCGCCGAAAACCTCTGGCCCTTAACTCGTCTTCGTTACTATTCTGAGTGTTATAGACTTCACAGTCATCTGTTTTGAAACTCTCCCATAATTGTTCGTAATAAGGAGCGGAGGTAAAGCCTTTAGGATATTTTTCTTCGGATGCTATGGCCCAGCTATACAAAAATACAATGAGTGCCATAGCGACATTTAAACAATTCATATTTACCCTTTTTTGAATTCTCCTTATAGTATTAGAACTTTTAATAGAGAAAATCAAAATTCAAGTAAATTAGGCTGCTTTTTTAACTTCTTTTCCTGTCATCAGGATAATGGTGTCGGTAAGAGTCAAAGGTTTACTAAAGTAATATCCTTGCATGAAATTACACCCTAGTTTTTTAAGAACTGAATATTCTTTGAGATCTTCAATTCCTTCAGCAATGACTGTCATCTCTAAGGCGTGTGAGAGTTGAATAATTGACTTTACGATAGCAAACGTTTTGCGATCCTTTGTCATTTTATCCACGAATGATTTATCAATTTTAATATTATTCACATCTAGATTTGCAAGATAACTTAAGGAAGAATACCCCGTTCCAAAATCATCGAGTGCAACTGAATAGCCTTTTGATCTGGCTTTTTTGATCCATTCAAAAACATAATCTCCAGCGATAAGAACACGTTCAGTAATTTCTAATTTAATTTCACTTGGTTCAAGTCCATATTTTTGAGTCGCTTGATCTAGCACTTCAAAAAGTTTGGGATCATTAAACTGTTTAACCGCCACGTTTATACTGACAAAAAGCTTGGAATGATAGCGACCTGCTGCCTTCATTTTCTTTTTGAGTCTTGCATAGTCGTAACAAACTTTTTTAATAATCCATTGTCCCATGGGAATGATAAGAGACGTCTCTTCAGCTAATCCCATAAAAATATCTGGTCGTACGACTCCTCTTTCTGGACTATTCCAACGCATAAGAGCCTCAAAGCCAGCGACTTCAGAAGATTCAAGGTCAACGATGGGTTGATAGTTAACAGCAAATTCATCATTCTCTAAGGCACTTTTCAGGGATTTTTCTAACTTTATCTTCTCAACCACTTCCTGAGTTTTCTTAAAATTTTGGATATCAATGAGAGTGCTGGTGGTTTTATCATCCATGGGTGAAGTTTCGTCTACAAATTTCAAAGACTCTCTGAGACGCCCAATTAAAACCTGCACTAAATATTTAACAATATCATCTGATTCATCAATTCTTTCTTTAAGAGAGCTTTTTGAGATTTCCACGACTTCGCAGTCATCCAACGCCCTGATGGTTGCAGAGCGCACAGTACTATTGAGCACCGCCATTTCACCAAAAATCTCACCGGCCCCAATGATCGCCACGCGAGTGAGCTTATCATGATGCTGAGTGAGCACCTCTACTCTTCCATGTTCTAAAAGATAGGCGCATTTACCTCGCTCACCTTCTTTGCAGATGATTTCACCTTTTTTGAACGTTTTTATATAAGTAGGTTTTGGCAACTTAACTCCTCAGTCCTTCATTTATCGGCGACTTAGTGAGAAACTTGAATATTTGTCCATGTTTTTTCGCTCAACAAGTTTTGTTAAGATGCTGAAATTATTTAGCTAGACAATACAATTCTCAACTTTTATATATAGATTATGCTAACAACAAATAATGTATCTCTTAGTTTTGGAGGGCAAAAGCTCTTCGAAGATGTGTCTCTAAAGTTTACCCCAGGTAATTGCTATGGTCTGATTGGGGCCAACGGAGCGGGAAAATCAACTTTTGTCAGAATTCTCTCTGGAGAAATTGAACCCAATACAGGTCAAGTCAACCTTGCTTCCGGCAAGAGAATGTCTGTTTTAAAACAAGACCATTTTAAACACGATGAAGATACAGTTCTTGAAACTATTATGAAAGGTAATCAAAAGCTTTTTGAAGTGATTCAAGAAAAAGATGCTCTTTATGCTAAAGAAGATTTTACTGATGAAGATGGTCTTAAGGCGGCGGAGCTTGAAGCTGAATTTGCTGAGATGAATGGCTGGGAAGCGGAAAGTGATGCAGCTATTTTACTTTCGGGGCTTGGAATTGGAAATGATCTTCATCAAAAAAAGATGAAAGATCTCACTGGGAGTGACAAAGTAAAAGTTCTACTCGGTCAAGCCTTGTTCGGAAACCCAGATGTTCTTCTCCTCGATGAGCCTACTAACCACCTGGATATCAAGGCCATCAAATGGTTAGAAAACTTCTTACTCAATTTTGAAAATACTGTTATTGTTGTTTCTCACGATAGACATTTTCTCAATAAAGTATGCACCCATATTGCAGACCTTGATTTTAAAAAGATCACTATCTACGCGGGTAATTATGACTTTTGGAGAAAATCAAGTGAGCTGGCCCAAAGACTGCGCAATGATCAGAAGAAAAAAGCTGAAGACAAAGCAAAAGAATTAAAAACCTTTATTGCTCGCTTCAGTGCCAACGCTTCAAAATCATCTCAAGCAACTTCCAGACAAAAGCAATTAGAAAAATTAGAGCTCGATGATCTACCGATGAGTTCTCGAAAATATCCTTTCATTCATTTTGAACAAGAACGAGAAGCTGGTAAAGATATTCTGACTGTTTCAGGACTTACGAAGTCAATTGATGGTGAGAAAGTTCTCGATAATATAAGCTTCACCCTTAATAAAGGGGATAAAGTTGTCTTTATCAGTGATGACGATCTCGCGATCTCTACCCTTTTTGGAATTTTGGCCGGTGATATAGAGCCTGATTCAGGAGAGTTCAAATGGGGAGTGACAACCAAGCTCGCCTATTTTCCGCATAATAATGATCAATATTTTGATGGCAAAGAAAATTTAGTGGATTGGCTTCGAAAATTTTCTAAAGATCAAACTGAAACTTATATCCGAGGCTTTTTAGGTAAAATGCTTTTTTCAGGAGAAGAGGCACTTAAAAAAAGCAACGTCCTATCTGGTGGAGAAAAAGTAAGATGCATGCTCTCAAAGATGATGCTCTCAGAGCCAAATGTTATTATGCTTGATGGACCAACCAATCACTTAGATCTAGAAAGTATCACTGCCGTTAATGAAGGGGTCGCCAGATTTAAAGGAACGGTTTTACTCACCACTCATGACCATGAATTTATGCAAACTGTTGGCAATAGAATTATAGATCTCAATCAAAAAATTGTTCAGGATAAACCTATTAAATACGAAGACTATATTGCTGAAAAATACAGTTTAGATGCTTAAAATATAACTGACGAGAAATGGACACAATAAAGCCATTTGAATCTACTTCAAATACCTGGTAATTTACTGAAATTACGTAAAATACACATTTTTTTCTCACTATATTCTGTTGAGCTGCATTGTTAAACTATAATTAGGTTTAGACCAATGATAAGGACAGTAGTTGAGTAGATTATTTCTCATTTTATTTTCAACTTTAGCTCTCAATACCTGGGCCAGTGACTGCGCAGATAAAGGTTTCTCCAGTGTATGGGAATTTAATCAATCCCAAGAGACTATTGAGCTTAAAGAAATTGTCCCTATGCAAATTTGTGATCATTTTTCTAAAATGATTAATTCAAATATCAAGATTGATTTACTTAAAGGTGATGAAGTCGTTTATACCTTAGAAGTGCTATGGCCTGAGCGCGTGGTTTTTGAAACTTTTGAAAAAGACCAGATTAGGGGTGAGATTAAACAAATCAAAGATTCGAAAATACTTAAATTTCCTATTGATCCTAAGTCGATTGATTCTTATAAAGTTTATCATTTAAAAAAGAAAAAGTTATTGAGTGAAGGAGAGATTAATGAATAGGTTCATTATTTCTATCTTTCTTTTTTCAACTCTATGCTTTGCAGGGGCCAAAAAATTTGTCATCTATACTGATGAGCCGGATCAGACGAGAGCCCAAGAACTAGTGCAGTATCTCCAAAATAATCCGCCTCTCTCCTATTACAATATTGAGTACACTATCGAAGCTGCCACATCACAAACTTTGGGCTGCTCCTCCAGCGATGGCATAGCGAGACTGATTGTTTGCGAAACAGAAAGAATTAATAGGATGGCGGTAAGAGGTGGTCATGACCAAGCTATGGTCGTAGCTAATATTGATCGTCATGGAGGAAGCGGAGGCTCTGTTCCAGTTATGACAAAAGCTGCTCCTAACTCTACTATGGTTCATGAGTATTTACACACACTCGGTTTTTGTGATGAGTATGAGTATGATCAATATGAAGCCGGAGTCTATTGCACCAGAGATTATTTTGAAAATGCCCATAACCTAGCACTTATTGAACCCTTGAGTGGTGGGTATAATAATGATTCCCATGCCAGATCAGAACATAATAATGAAATACCTTGGTACAGCGTCATAGCAAACACCACACCTATATCAACAGGCAGATCCTTAGGAACTCCAGGCAATAGTGCTGGTGCAGA
>CEQY01200787.1_pt1 | contig 34983 bp, 27 predicted proteins | sample 361391 | NCBI WGS metagenome assembly CEQY01 (sample SAMEA2621075, study PRJEB7988) | marine metagenome | isolation source: saline water (ENVO:00002010), including | reverse complement strand
ACTCCTTGAACTGGAAGTTTAATTTGCTCACCAAACCGGCTCATCCATCCAATTTGTTTAGCCGGAACTCCCGCCATTAAAGCAAAGGGTTTAACGTCTTTATTCACAACTGCACCAGCCGCAATAAAGCAATTTTCTCCGAGAGTAACTCCACAAATAATAGTTGCGTTAGCTCCTATCGTAGCTCCCCTCTTTACAACCGTGTCCTTATATTCCTCTTTTCTTACAACAGCACTTCTTGGATTATATACATTTGTAAAAACCATACTTGGGCCACAAAAGACATCATCTTCTAAGTACACATTATCGTAAACGGATACATTGTTTTGGACTTTAACATTATTCCCAAGGACTACTTTGTTTCCCACAAATACGTTTTGACCCAATGAGCACTTTTCGCCAATTTTAGCTCCAGAGCAAACATGAGCCCAGTGCCAAACTCTTGAATCATTACCAATTTCTGCCCCTTCATCTACAATCGCAGTTTCATGTATAAAGTAATCACTCATTTACAAGTCCTTAATTAGAGGATGAGAGTATTCTTGAATACCCATTGGTGTTTTATCTCTTAGTTGGTCAACAATCCTAATCGCAACTCTTGCATCCTCCAGACCATAGCCTTTACCATCAACAACTTGTTGATAGACCTTAGTATGTAAGTCAGTAAAGCCACCTGAAAATTCAATTTCATCACCTTCAACTGTAATTGACCTATAAGTAGTCTTATTCTCTTTAACTGCCGATACGGGTAAGTACTTTCTATCAACGCTTAATACCCACTTAACCTTTGCACGCTCTAGCTCCATATACCCACTGGTTAGATAATTATTGGCCATATGAATCTCGTTACGATGCAAGTCTCCAAAAATCCATGTCAGCATATCAAAAAAGTGAATTCCTATATTTGAAGTTAATCCCCCTGACTTTTGAGAAATTCCCTTCCATGACTGATGATACCAAGGTCCTCTACTAGTTAAGTATGTTAATTCAACTTCATAATCGTTTTTATCTGACTTTTGAATTTTATCCTTTAAGGCGATAATTGAATCATGAACTCTTAGTTGCAAAACAGTATTTACTTGATTACCAAATTTTTGCTCATAACTCTTTAAATCATCAATTTGTGACTCAAATAAAACAAGTGGTTTTTCACAAATCACATCACACCCATTTCTCATTCCAAATTTCATATGATCTGAGTGTAAGTGATTCGGAGAACAAATAGACAAGTAATCAACTTGACTCCCTGAATCTCTAAGCTCATTTAAATGAGAAGCAAAACTTTCAAAGCTGGTATAAAAAGCAACGTCTTGGGTATAGCGGTCGAGTATACCAACAGAGTCATTAACATCCATTGCAGCAACAAGTCTGTTTCCTGTATCGTTGATAGCCTGAATGTGTCGCGGGGCGATATACCCCCCCACTCCTAATAGAGCAAAGTTTTTCACAATGTTCGCCTTATTTAAATAATTTCAGATAAATCTATACTCATTAGAATTATATGTAAAACTGTATTGCAGCCTGTTAATGATTTTGAAAAAATGTTTAAATGAGCTTTATTCTGTATAACGCTCCTTGATACTTAATGCCTTATTGAGTATTCCAGAGTTTCTTTTTCGATATTCATGTCAAGAAGACACACAAGTTCGCTCTAAAAGAAAAGGCGATGTCTATATTGCCAATTAAGCCTTAACAATATTAGGTGAATTCTCTTTAAACTTCCCTCTGGTATCCACAATAAATTGCGAGCTTTTCATGATCATCTCATAGTCAAATTTATCATGATCCGTGGTTAAAACGACACAATCAAACTCGCTTAAACTATCATGATTAAGCTCGATACTGTCTAAGTCAAAGCTATGCTCTCTCATTTTTGGAAAAGTTGGAACGTGAGGATCCGAGTATGAAATCTCAGCACCTCTATTGCGAAGTTTTTCCATTAAGAAAACAGATGGTGATTCACGCATATCATCTACGTTTTTCTTGTATGCAATACCGAGAACTAAGATCTTAGCCCCATTAATGGTTTTCTTGCGTTCATTAAGGCCTTGGGCGATTTTTTTCATTACAAAACTAGGCATATTGCTATTGATTTCTCCAGCAAGTTCGATAAAACGAGTGTGAACGCCATATTCTCTCGCCTTCCAAGTTAGATAGAAAGGATCAATAGGGATACAATGCCCACCAATACCTGGGCCAGGCTTATAAGCCACAAAGCCAAAAGGCTTAGTCGCAGCAGCATCGATCACTTCGTGGATATCGACTTTCATTTTGTCTGCAACAATTTTTAATTCGTTAACAAGACCGATATTGACTGCGCGGTGAATATTTTCTAAAAGCTTGGTCATCTCAGCCGCTTTCGTTGAGCTAACCGGTACAACTTGATCAATAATATACTCATATAATTTAATCCCAACTTCTAAGCAATTTTCTGTATGTCCACCACAAACTTTTGGAATCGTTTTGGTCGTAAACTTCAGGTTTCCTGGGTCCTCTCGTTCAGGCGAGTAAACCAAAAAGAAGTCTTTCCCAATCTTAAAGCCTTGTTTTTCAATTCTTGGGAGTAACTCCTCTTCTGTTGTTCCAGGATAAGTCGTACTCTCTAGCGACATTACCTGTCCTGTCCTTAAATAAGGAGAACAAGATTTGACAGTACTAAGTACAAAACTTAGGTCTGGTTCTCGATATTTATTTAGCGGTGTCGGAACGCATAAGATAATAGCATCCACTTCTGAAATTCTTTTATAATCACATGTAGCCTCAAAACCATTCTCAACTGAAGCCTTGATTACTGAGTCTGGAATATGTTCGATATCACTTTTCCCATTATTTAAGAGCTCAACTTTTTTGGGGTCTATATCAAAACCAACGACTCTGTAGCCTTCATCTGCATACCTAACCATTAAGGGCATTCCAACATATCCTAACCCCACAATACCAATAACGGCTTCTTTATTTCCAAGCTTTGAAACTAATTGATCTTTCATACTTACTCCGTAATTAGGTCGCTATACTACTTGATAAGCTCTCATATGTGAACAATAGAAGGTCTATGAGCTACTAATTTAAGCTCTTTTCAACTGCTGCAACTACTTTTTGTTGCTCAACTGCAGTGAGGTAAGGATGCATTGGTAGACTAACAACCCTTTCACTTGCACTTTTGGCTAAGGGAGCAACAACATTCTTATAACCTAAATCTTTAAAAATTGGTTGCTCATGAATAGGAATTGGGTAGTGCACTGCAGTGGGAATACCCTGCTCTTTCATGTTTTCTAGAAACTGGGCTCGATTATCAACCTCAATGGTAAATTGAGCAAAAGCTGACTTATATCCGTCTAGAACAGTGGCTGTCTTAACTTTCCCGGCTAATGCTTCATAATACCTAGTTGCAACTTCTTGGCGCTTACTTACCTCGCCAGGAAAAATTGCTAATTTTTCAATCAGAATTGCTGCTTGCAGGGTATCTAAGCGGCTATTAAACCCCAATCGAGTATGAACATACCTCTTAGATTGACCATGATTTCTAATTTCTTGAATCTTTTGGGCAAGTTCACTGTCAGTTGTAAACAAGGCCCCACCATCACCATAACAACCAAGTGGCTTAGCTGGAAAAAAGCTCGTGGTGGAGATATCTGCAAATGAACAAGATTTTTTATCGCCAATTTGTGCTCCAAAGCTTTGAGCCGCATCCTCGATAACCCTAAGCCCATGCTTTTTAGCAATCTCCATAACCTCAACCATATTCGACATTTGCCCGTATAATGAAACAGGTAAAATAATTTTTGTCTTAGGAGTGATTTTCTCTTCAATCTTTGAGGTATCGATATTGTAGGTCTCAGGGTCGATATCAACGAAAACTAGTTTTGCCCCACTGAGAGCAATGGTCTCCCCTGTCGCAAAAAATGTAAAAGGAGTGGTGATAATTTCGTCTCCAGGCTCAATATCTAATGCTAATAAGGCAATTGAAAGAGCATCTGTTCCGTTGGCGCAACTAATTGCATACTCAACTCCAACAAATTCAGCAAGACTCTTTTCTAATTCTTGAACCTCTGGACCCATAATAAATTTTTTATGACCAAGCACGTCTTGGATCCGTTGATTAATTTTATTTTCGATTAATTGATACTGGGTGCTTAGATCTATAAAATTCATTCCATACCTCTTAAAATTTAACTAGCCCTAATATAGATGATCTTGTGACGTTTTTCACTAATAAAAAGGCATTTCTGATTGCGTCAATTTTATAAAACTTAACTAATCTCTTTATTAGAGGTAACTTTAACTATGCTACTAATTCTAGGGTTATTGATATTTCTGTATGGCTTATTGGCCAAAAAGAACTGGATTATCTGTCTGGCGATACTACAAGGAGTATTTGTAGATATTTTTTCTTATCAATACTTTGGCAATATATCCCTTCTAAAGCTGGTAGGTTTAACCCTAGCTCTCAAGTACTTAATTCAATTTAAATCCATCAAAATAACCAAGATTGAAAAGATCTTTCTGACGATACTCGCTTTTTACACCCTAGGTTTTCTCTTTTTTAACTTTATCTCCCCCTGGGATGATCCTAACTTCACTAAGAAAAAAGTTCTTTTTATTTCATTTAAACAAATTTTAACTTTTGCCTCAGAGCTGGCGTGTATTCACTTTCTGGCAAACTTCCTACTGCATGATGGAACTAAAAGGCTTAAAAAGTATTTGTTGATTTTTGTGAGTTTTAACTTAACAGGGCTGTTTTTAGAATATTTCTTGGCTTTTGATCTTTTTCATTTTTTCACTGGCGGGGAAGCTATGCTTATAAATAATCGGGTCAGGGGTTTTAACTTTGAGCCCAGAGCAGCTAATTACTATGCAGCCATGTTCATAATTACATTGATTATAATTGGCAGGTGGACTAAAACCAACACGCTACTATTAGTTCTTTCACTTTTAGGCTTTGTGATCTCTACTTCGATGACTGGAAATATTATCCTTTCATTGTCTATTGTCATTCTGCTTTTCACTGGAGTTCTTTTAAAAACTCATTACCTAAAGCCCCTACTCATATTTTCAGTTATTGCCACTGTTGGATTTACTCTATTTTTACAAACTGATTATTCCCAACGCTTTAAAAGGCAAATCACTGGCAAGGCCTACTTGCTAAAAGACAGCAATATTGCAACCAAGTTCGAAGGGGCTGATTCCGCGGTTGTGAACTTCTACTTACACAATCCTACTAATATTTTATTTGGTTTAGGTGCGGGACAATCTCCAGTAGCCACTTCCTCTGCTATGCTTGAGCGGGACAAAAAAATTTTTCCAAACGGCTATACTTATTTGCCCTTTATGGGGGTAATCCTCCTGCTAGCGAACGGAGGACTCGTTGTTATACTGGCTTACTTCGCCATTACCTTTTTAGGGCTACAAGAGATTAGAAAGCTCAACCTTGATAAAAGAAGCAAGGACACTCTTTTTTCTATCGCCTTAATCATTACCTTGGCTTATCTTCTACAGGTTCGCTATTTCCATATACTAGGCTTTGCTATAATGATTTATGCTGAATTAATTAATAGAAATCAAAACTCAAAGATTCTTAGATGAGCTCAGCCTTAGTTCTAAAAAACGCGAGATACATGTTTTATGAAAAAGTTTTAAAGCTCGTTGGAAACTTTGTGGCCTCAATCTTAATCGCAAATTTGCTTGGGCCTAAAGATTACGGTACATATGCTTTTGTCCTAAGCTTCGTTTATATTTTTCTACCCATTATAGATTTTGGGATGACAGAGTTTATAATTAAAGATTTAACCAACAAAAGTCAAACATCTGAGATCTTAATAAAATCTCTCAAGTATCGTTTTATAACTTCATTACTTATGATAGTGACAACATTACTAAGCTTTAAATTTATATTTCCAGAGAAAAATGAGCTTACTAGTTATATCGTTATTTTTTCAGTTTCATTTATTTTCAGAAGTCTTGATGTGATATATCATTTTTTTCAATCACAACTTAAAAACTATATTATCGCCAAAACTCATAACCTAATATTTTTAGTTCTTTTTTTTGCAAAAATAATCGCTGTTTATTTATCGGGAAATATTTTAACATTTTTACTTATAAGCGCTTTTGAAAATATACTTCAGGGCTTTCTATATTTCTATGCTCTAAAACGCGATCAGTTTAAATTCACTTTTTCTAAAACTAAATATCAGATAAAACCATATCTTAAACCTGCAACGCCCATCTTGATATCTACATTGTTAGGAACTCTTTATTTAAAACTAGATCATGTTTTTATTCAGAAATTTTTAACAGCAACTGACCTTGGGGCCTATTCACTAGCCTCACGCTTTATTAACGTCACAGTGTTTATTCCTGAAACTATTGCAATTTTAGGCTTTCCACTTTTAGTAAAAAACTTCACCAAAGAAACAATTCAAAGGTATTTATCGATAGGAATGCTAGCAGGCTTGATTACAACTATCCTAATATCAACCATTCTTCCGCTTTGCCTAGGTTTGTTTTTAAAAAGCAGCTTTAGTGACTCTCTTGTTTTGCTAAGATACTTAAGTATCTTGATCATCCCTATGTTTTTCAATCTAATTAATGTTCGTCTACTCATGCTGGCTAATAATTTTGAAATTATATTCATACAAAATACTATTATCTTTTTTAGTAATGTCGTTTTAAATTTTTTACTGATTAGTCATTTTAAACTTTATGGTGTTATTGCAGCAACGCTTCTATCTTATTTAATTGGGTTTATTATTATTTCTTTAATCTCTCAAGATTATCGATTTTATGTAAAATCGTACCTATTCCCTAAACTCTCGAATCTTTTGTATAAGTAATCTCACTCCCTTTAACCTTGTTGTTGAGTAAGCCTCTAGAGCGTAAGGTAGGAGTCGAAAAAAAACTACTATAATGGATACCCCAGAGAAGTGTTTTTTTTGAAAATATAACTCGTTGCTAAGTTTAGAACTCAAAGAGGTGAAAGACTGCTCAAGATTATCACATCCACCAGACTGTCTTAAATGAAGAACAGATGCTCCAGGCTGAAAAACACCGCTATATCCATTGGCCCTCAGCCTTAATATAAAGTCACTCTCTTCCCTTAAAGCGTTACCTTGAAAATTTTCATCAAAACCCTGGACCTCGTGGAAACAACTTTTTTTCACTCCAAAAATACAACCTCTGACAGTATCAATATTATTTATCATTCTTTTATCGTAAGAAAAATCGCAGAAAAAGAAACCATTGAAAGTGATGTTTGCAACGGGGTTAGGCTGAGTGTTCAGAACTATACTTCTTATAAAACTCTTAAAGCGCTTTATTACATTTTTTCTTTCTTCTTTCTGAAAGCTTTCCGGTAAAATTTCTCTTCCAGCGACAAAGTGTACTCCCAGCTCAAAAGCCTCTTTGAATTTTTCAAAAGTATTCTCTTGTACAATGACATCATCATCAAAGAAAATAAGATGTTCATTTCGAGCTTGTTTTGCACCAAGGTTTCTTGCTTTGGTCAAAGAAGGCTTCTCTAGCATTATATGAACAGTATTATAATCTAGATTTAATTTTGATTCGTTCTGATCAACAACTATAATCTCTTTAACGAGCGTTGAACTTTTATCATCTAGTATGGACATTAGAGTATCGTTAACAATATTTGATGATCGTCCATATGTTGCTATTACAATTGAAAACACAGTAAACCTCACATTGACTAAGTTAAATAGTAAAAAACATATTTTATAAACAACTTTTTGGTTTAAGAGCAAAATTAGTTTGTAAGTCCTTACAAAAATAACTCATCCGATTTGTAAGAAATAGGTTCAAGTCCTCAAAACTACTTGATTGAAGTTCAATCCCCTTGAAGTCACCAAAAGTTAGTTCTAATTCTTGAATAATTTCTTTCATTTTTCTATTTTGTATTAAAAATGCAAGTTGGTCTGTCTTTTTAGAAAAACGTTGTCTAAACTTTATATCACTACTAATTAATCGATTAAAAACTGAATGCCTTATCTTTCCCACTTTAATTTCTGTCACAAGTTCAGTGCTATCTATTTGATGTCTTGGCAGACTTAAATCATCAGTATTTTCACCTAAAACAGGTTCAAAAGCTCTGTCGAAATCCCAAGACCATAAAGTCCAGCGCTCTTTAGCTCCTCTTTTCTTTATATATGCACCCTGTGCCCAATCTGTTGTTCCACCAAACATAATGGTTAAAACACTTGCGATAATAGAATCAACATTCAAGTATTCTTCTGCTCGAGCTAATGTTAAATTGGGCTCTTGCTCCATTCGCTCTCTAAGATTTTCATAAACTAGCTCTGTCTCTACCGGAAGGTCACCTTTTAATTTAGCAATCAAATAATCTTCTTCCTTAGCCTCAGGAAATAAACCTTCAATGGAAAGATGCTGAGATAAATTAGAAAGGTTTTCAAATTTACCATTAATAAAAAAAGCGACTGGCTTTAATTTAGGGGCTCTACCACCTAATTTTTCAATTAAATAATGAGACAATAAATTATTAAAAATGACTCTACCAGGCCTTCGAATTACAAACTTTTTCAGTTGTACTTTTTCAGAATTAGAAAAATAGGGGAAGTTTGTTACAAACTCTTTTTCACCGTATTTTTTTCGAAGGTAAATGCGAAAGCTTTTTTTATTTTTAATGTGGAGTCTTGTTGCACCACCGTGCATTCTCACACCGACATAGCTTTGAAATTTAAGCTGCCCTTTTTCATAGTATCGTAGATAAGCGGCTCTCTCCCAAAGACGCCCCTTTTTTCTTGCATTAGCATTCAAGCCACGGTCTTTAGAATGTAAATCATCAGGATCAATCCACATTGAAATAACAGGCGTATATTGAAACCTTCCATAATCTTCTGTCCGAGGAATCATCCCCTTGAGCTTATTTGTTACCTTCCACGCCTCATCAATCTGATCATACACAGGACGAATCTTTCCCGTATAAATCTCTCTCGCATTTTCAGATTGAAGATAAAAGTTTTCAAACTCAGCATCAAAGTCAGGATGATTTTTAATGTAATGTGAACCAAAGACGGCACCTATTAAGAGAAAAAAGAAAAGTGCCGTCTTTAAATGAGATTTCATGTCAAAGGATGGTTATAAAAAACATTTTTCTCAATACCAGAGTCAATATTAGAAATACTTTTATTCAAGTCCACGAGATCAGTTTCTTTTAGGGCAGCGAAAGCGAAACTCATGGTAACATGCCCATTCTCTTCTACGATACTGTCAACCTTAGAGTGCTTTAGCTTGGCATGAACCGCTTCAATAATGTTTTCTGTATTATTGGGGGTTGTTTTAAATATAAGCATTCCCTCGTGCTTATTGTTTGTGAAAAACTTTTTATCAAACCTAAGTATAATGAGACCAATCAAAGCCACCAACATGATAATTACTAAAAAAGGAATATTAAACGTGGCACAAGTAAGACTTGTTGCAATGACTAATAAAATAAAGCCCACTTCCTCAGGATCTTTGATAGGAGTTCTAAATCTTACAATAGATAATGCTCCTAAAAGTCCTAATGAAAGAGGAATAGAGAATTGTAAACTTACAAAAATTGAAGTAATGGCCACTCCTATTAATGGAAATGAGCGATGTAACGTAGACCCTGTTCCTTTAGTGCCATAAAATTTTAAATAAAGATGGGAAATAAACAGCGAGACCAAAAGCGAGACAAGCAACATAAAGAAGAAAGGCAACAGACCGATCTCTGACATCTTTTGAATTCCAGAATTGCTAAGCATTTTCAAACTAAATAACGCGTCCACCTAATCTCCTAATGTAGTAGATCTAAAAAAATCCTTTGGTATTTTGAAAAAGCACTTTTCTTGAGGCCGAACTTTTCAAGTTGCATTAACCTTGAACTTAACAAAGTAGTACTACCCTTTAATTCGAAAACACATTGATCAAGATACGTGGTCTTAATCGTCTTTTTCATCAAAGCAGAGTTAATTCTTTCTGTGTGAATATTGTAATCGATGCAGAGCCTTATGTCAGTATTTGGGATAATATATCTAAAGCGAGTGTATTTGACATTATAGGTGGGAAAAACAGGCTCCAGAACCTTATCTTCAAACACTCTAAACTCCTGAAATAACTTATAGAATTTAGGATCACTTAGTTTCAAATCATGAAAATGATTGTCCAAAACTTCTCTTTTTTTAAATCTCTCTTTGTCTATTTTGTGCTTCATCTCTAAAAAACATTGTGCAGAAGCTTCTCCTGAGACTAAATCTTCATACCACCTGAGTCTAAACTTGGATTTCACATGGTCGCTTGCATCTTTTTCGTTTAAAAAATCTAACTTAGGTGTATCGAAGTATATACTATTAATATAAGTACCAGGAAATTCTGGATCTTTTTTAAAATTAAGATCAAGCCAAGATTTAATTTTTCCAGCTTGATAATTACTAGCTATAAATTTTGTTTCGAAGTTCTGCATCTAGACTCGCTATAAACCATGGAGCTTTTAAATTTTCTTTATTATATCTTAAACTCTCCCCCGTGTGAAAATCAACTACATCTCCTCCAGCGGCTTTGAGAATACCATGGGCAGCGGCGATATCCCACTCCATAATATTTCCAAGTCTTGGATAAACTTGAGCCTCACCACTTGCGATAAGACAAAACTTAAGCGAGCTCCCCACTGTTGTTTTCTCTAAATGAGTATATTTAACTTTAAGCTGATTGATAAAATTCTCAGTGTCCTGGTTTTTATGAGACCGACTGGCCACGACTTTAAAAAAATCTGGCTCTGTTATGAGTGGTAATTTATAAGTTTTATTCGCAGCCTCTTTAAAGGCAACTCCTCGGTAAGAATAATAAAGCTCATCTCTCACAGGAGCATAAATCACACCTTCTTGAACAATCCCATTTTCAACATAAGCAATATTCACGGTGAACTCACCGTTCTTTTTAATAAACTCTCTGGTGCCATCAAGGGGATCAACAATAAAACAACTCTTCCAATTCTGGCGAAGATTATAATCATGATTAAAGTTTTCTTCCGAGAGAATTGGAATATTGGGATATTTTTCTTTGAGTTTGGTGTCGATATATTTATCACTGGCCAGATCTGCTTTGGTCAGAGGACTCTCATCATTTTTTTGCTGAATTCCTACATCATCTAGATGATAGAATTTGAGAATTTCAGCTCCAGCACACTTTGCGACTTCACATAAATATTTACTATCGATCATGGTGTAAATGTATCCAAGCTCTTGTTACACGTCAATAAAATCGAGTATTTATAAATCTTTAAAAGTTCTTAAATTGCACCTATTTATTTAAAAGGAGTAGATATGATTAACGCAATGAGATATACTAAGGACCTGATTAAAAGCGGTTTCACTGCTGAACAAGCGAATACTGCAATAAAGGTTTTATTAGAAATAATGGATAACAAGTTCTCAACTAAATCAGACATTGATCTTGTAAGAAAAGACATCAAATTTGAAGTCACTCAGCTTCGTAGTGAGATGAAAGAGCTTAAATCTGAAATGAAGTCTGATATTCAAAGGCTTGATCAAAAGATTGATCACATGGGTGACAAACTTACCATCAGACTCTCTGGTGTTATGGTCGTTCTTTTTAGTATTTTTGGCGTACTCACAAAAATGATCTAATTTTTCTTTTTCCCTTTAACCTTTCCATCTTCAATAAAAATATAAAAAGGGGAAGATTTCGCATTTTGAACTTTCCCAAAACACAAACCTAATGTGGGATAAGGGCTGTGCTGAGTATCTATTTTTGAAACTCCAGCAAGTAAGTTTTGCTCTAAGATAAGTGAGCATTGTTTCCAAATATTATCTTGAAAGACAGGTCTCACCCCATAGATCCCTCGCTCAATATGATAAAAACACAGGATCACAAGACTTAATACCACAAGCTTTTGAGGAGCTTTTTGCAAAAATCTCATAAAAATCACACTTGCGGTTAAAGATGTCCCCACAAAATAATAATCGTGGATAAAAGCGTGATCTCCATCCAGTATGGCCACCGCAAAGATTTGTAAGAAAAGGATCCCCCAAAGAGAAAAACTTGGGACTTGTTTTTTGAGTATCCATTTATAAGCGATATAACCAGCAATAAAAATAAATAGATAGCTCGTAAAAATACTTTTAAAAAAGATCTCACCAATCTCTTTAGGCTGAGAGAAAAAACCAATCACTGAATCAATGGGATTTCTAAAGCCTACTTTAAAATACCCAGGCATATCACTAATCTGCTCTAGAAATCGAATGCCCCAAATATAATAAACAAGACAGACACAAGTGGCGGGGAGAATCCATTTAAGTATGTTTTGTATGAGGGTTTTCTTATCTTTAATTAAAAAGAATCCTAGCGCAATGATAGCAGGTGGTTTAAGCAGCATTCCCAGACTTGCCAAGAGAAAACTAGGCAGCACTCTCGTTTTATTCCAACTCAGTCCCATAGCTAGCGAAACTAAAATAAAACTCCAAAAGTCTGGCATAAAGCGATGCCAGTACATCTGCGAAACACCAAAAATGAGTAAAAGCCAGCTGGCTTTAGAGACGTCGACATCAAAAAGTGTAACACCTCTCCAAACTCTGCTATGCCACCAAACCAAAAGAAGTGAAGCGACAACGACAAAAAGACTAGCTAAAATTCTGCCCCACTCCAGGCCAAAAGCAAAAAAAGGTGCCGTGATAAGATTGAGAAAGGGAAACTCCATAGGAGCTATTCCATAATTATCTCCAGCAGTGAGGACTGCAGGTAGCAGCGGCCACATCAGTTCAGCCTCTGTGGTCCAACGCAACCAAAATCTAAGGGCCACCCCCATGGTATCTGTTTGGCGAATAATATGAGGGTGAGTAAAGGGCGAGAAAATCGCACAAACGGCAACACCAACTTTAAAAAAAATGAGAAATTTAATCGTTTTTATCATGCTAGTTAAGCTGAATATCTTTATAAAAATCTATATGCTCTAAATAATAATTCACACAATCTTTTAGGCCCTCTTCAAAACTAATCACCGGCTCCCAACCTAAGAGTCTTTTGGCCTTAGAGATATCTGCCCAAGTGGTTTGCATATCAGCTTTATGAGAAGGTTTTTTATCAACTTTCGCTTTTTTATCTAAAAGCTTTTCCAAATCACGAATCATAGTATTTATGCTAATAGGGTTCTGTCCCCCACCCAGATTGATGATCTCATACCCTAGAGGTTTAAGAGCAAGAATAGTGCCGCGAGCGATATCTTTGACGTGGGTAAAATCTCTAGCCTGTTCACCATCTCCAAAAAGCTCAATCTCTTTTTCTTCATCAATCCATTTCATAAAACGTAGTTGGGCCATATCAGGTCTGCTCATAGGTCCATAAACTGTGAAGTAGCGAACAATGGAGATGTCCATGTCATAGAGGTGATGATAGGTATAGCACATGGTCTCTGCTGCTTTTTTAGTCGCTGCATAGGGAGAGATAGGCCCACTCACATCTAAATTTTCAGTATAAGGCATCTCTTTGCCTGCATACAGAGAACTGGTAGATGCCAGTACATATTTTTTGATTTGATATTTTTTAGCTAAATTAAGCAGATTCAAATTCCCCTGCACATTTGTGGAGACATAAATATCTGGGTTTTCCATGCTATAGCGCACACCCGCCCTTGCCGCCAAGTTTAAAACAGCATCAAATTCATACAATGAAAATACACTCTCAAGGGCAGTCATATCTTCAATATCAATTTGATAAAATTCAAACTTCTTTTTTTCAGAGAGATCCGCTAGGCGTTTTTCTTTGAGTTTTAGATCATAATAATCATTTAGATTATCTACCCCAACCACTTCATGGTTTTGTGCTAAAAGTTGAGTGACAACTTCATGACCGATAAATCCAGCAGCTCCTGTCACTAAGTACTTCACGCCTCATCCTTTTTATCAAATCGTCCAGTATCAGTATTATAGCTATAATTTTGTTTTAACTCTTCAAAGTCTTCCATCTTTTTTATGGGTATAAAAAACTGCTCTCGGGCAATGGGATCTAGGTTTAGAAAATGAACTAGCTCTTCCCCTATTTCTAGACGGTAGAATTGATCGAGATTTAAAAGGGTTGAGCCAATTGCTCCTTCGAGCTGAACAAAGTCTTGACCCTGTTGTTTTTTAACGTTTTGAATTAAATCCGGTGTGATCACCTTTTTAAAATCACTAAAATTCAAACTCAGCTTTGATAATTTAGCTTTCATAGCTTCAGCATTAATCACCACAATATTTGTGTTAAAGAGGGACGGATTATCTTGGGGTCTCAAGCCGAGCTTTTCAAAATACTCTAATTGATGAGCACTTTCAGCTTGGGCTTTCTCAATTATAGTCACATAATCTTTTTTATCATGACGCACCAAAGAGATCTGCCCGCCTTTTTTATCTTTTTCAAGCTTTGTGGTGGTGATCATGGTGATAGGTATATTATTTTCCACCACCCAGCTTAAAATTTTTGGATCAGCAGTTGAATTTAAATCCTCTCCATTTCCGATCACATATAAGTCTTGGGTGAGCTCATTTTTAAAAATCTTGGATAATAAAGCAAAACCAAGGTAAGCATGGCCTGCGGGGGCTACCCGCTCAGAAGTGAGCTCACCATCTAGAAGTGTCGGAACTTTGAGTTGTAAGATTTGAGGGCGCTCTTTGACTCCGAGATTATCTAATTTACTTATTTCATTTATGGTTTCTTCATTGATGAGGTTTTGAATATATACTTCGTTAAAAGTGTTACTGTCTGCTAGAATTTTTGCTTGCTGATATTGCAGTTGAGCTAATGATTTATTCTCTCCATCCAGAGAGATAAACAAATCTGTTCCCTTTGATCCTAATTGCTCACGTCCTGTTATCTTTTTTAAATAATCTCGTCTTTTGACACTGGAGCCAATACCCGCATGCATCTTGCATAAAACCAGCTGATAGTTTTGCAGTTTATCTGCAGCAGATGAGAGATTTTGATAATGAGTGATAGGGAGCTCTTTTTCACTTAAAAGAGCGGCGGGAATTATATTTGATTCAATCCCGGCTTCAGGCTGGTGAATTTGAATATCTTTATTTTCAGGATTTTGATATTTCTGCCATAAGCTTTCAAAATATTCTTTATTGGAAGTCAAAGAAAATTCATCCAAAGTCTTGAATTGGTCAAAGTATTCATCAATATTCATAAGGCTATCTTGGCATAATTATTATGATTTTGCTAAACTATATCATGCATAATTTTATCTTAATCAGCACCGTTTTCTTTACGACAATCGCTTCCGAGTTTGCTTTTAATACCGCTCAGGGGACAACTTCCTCCGTGCCTTTGGAGAAGTATTTTGCTCTCCTCATCATTCTCGCAGTTTTTAGCACCATTCGCTCAAACTTCTGGCGCAGATTATCAATGAATTTCACCCTGGGGCTTAGTTTTTTCCAGATGTGTCATATTCTATATTACTCGGTTCCAATCTACCCAAATGCCCTGTATTTATTTTTTGCTGAAATTTCAGAGATTAGCGCGACTCTCTCTCAAGAACTGGATGTTCTCATTCTACCATTTGTTATCGTCGCTCCCCTGCTCGCTTTTAATATTTATATCGATAAAAAAGCTCAAGACTTAAAAACATTTAGGTGGGTGCATTGGATTTTTATACTTTATTTTATTTATAATCCTATGCGAACTTACGCCACTGGAAATACTTGGGGCAGACAACCCTCCACTCAAGAATTTATGGGGATGAATGTTTACCTAAGTTTCTCTTATTTTGCTGGACGATTGCTTCCCGCTAAGATCATGGGAATCAATAATCAAAAATTCTCAAAACCAGAAGTGAAATTCACAAAAACGCAACCTCGAGACTTTAATATCATACTGGTTTTAGGTGAGAGCCTCACCCCTAATCACATGAGCCTATTTGGATATGAGCGTGAGACCACGCCCTATTTAAAAAGTTTAAAAGATGATGAGAACTTTTCCTATTTTAGAGGAATTGCTTCAGGGGTTTCTACAGATGTAGCGCTCGCGCTTTTTATGAATAATACTTATGGAGTGCGAGGAAGTGAGGACGTGATTAAAGGTGAGCGATGTCTTTTTAAACTGGCCAAAGAATCTGGTTTTACCACTCATTTTTATTCCACTCAATCCAAGCAACAACTGCGCTATGTGATCAATAGCATTTGTCCTAGTTTTATTGATGATTATAAAGATCTGTATATTCTTGATCCTGAAATTGATGATCCCGATACCGCCAGTGATCTCACTTCTATTGATTATCTCCCCTCTCAGATGCAAGGCAATCATTTCTATGTGCTCCATCAAAGAGGCACCCATGGGCCTTATAATTTAAGATATCCCCAATATGAGGCAAAATTTGAAATTACCGGTGATTTTCAAAAAGATCGGGTGAATCATTATGATAATGGTGTGGTTCAGTTCGATAAATATATGGAAAAGCTCATTAACAAAATTAAAGTTTATGATAGGTCGACACTGATCGTTTATCTCTCTGATCATGGTGAAGGATTGGGAGAAGAGAATGTTTGGGGGCATGCGGTTTTAAGAAGACCTTCTTTTGAAATTCCTATTCTTTTTTATCAGCATAAAATTGATGACATTCAAGAGCTAAAGCGATTGCCAGAAAATCCAACTCAATTTACGCTCTCGCTCCTAATTAGCTCATTTCTAGGACACAAGCCTGAGCGTAATATATTTATCACACCAGTTGATTACACCATTCTGGCCAATGACATCGATGGCTTTGCTGGATTTCTCAATACCGTTTTTAATAATGGGGAGTTAATAGAAATTGAGCGGGCAGATATCTAAATATCGTAGCGGTGTAAGATACCTTTTAGCTTCTCATCTTCAACAACTAAAAGAGTTGAAATCTTTTGTGTTTGCATTATCTCTTCTGCTTGCACTAGTTTCATATCTGTTGCGATTGTCTTAGGATCTTTTGTGAAAAAATCTTTGGCATGAAGACTCAGCGCTTTTTCTTTTTTACTTTTTAATATTCTTCGAATATCACCATCTGTGATAACACCAATTGGTTTTTCATCTTCAATCACAACACCAAGTCCCAGGCGACCATCAGAGATTACCTTTAGTACATTATCGAAATCCATTTCGAGATCGAGCAGAGGAAGATTTTGTGTTTTCATCACATTAGAGACTTTGGTTAAAAGCTTTCGGCCTAAACTTCCACCCGGATGAAATTTGGCAAAATTCTCAGCCTTAAAATCGCGAGCTTTCATGAGAGCGACTGCCAGTGCATCTCCCATAGCCATAGTGACTGTGGTTGAGGTGGTCGGTGCAAGCTCTAGTGGACAGGCTTCTTTACTGATTCCAATATCCAATAAAAAATCTGAATGAGTCGCAAGAGTTGATTCACTTTTTCCAGTCATGGCTATTACTTGGTTGCCATTTTCTTTAAAAAAACTTAAAAGTTTAATCAGCTCTTCAGTCTCTCCTGAATTGGATATAGCTACGATAATATCACCCGAATGAATCATTCCTAGATCACCATGATAGGCTTCCGCAGGATGAATGAAAAACGAGCGTGTCCCAGTTGAAGCGAGAGTGGCAGAAATTTTCTTGCCTACTATTCCGGACTTTCCCATCCCGGTAATGACACAACGACCTTTTGAGTTAATGATTGCTGAGATAATTTCATCAAAATTTTTGGGAAGCTTGTTTTTGACTTCATTTAAGCCTTCTGCTTCAATCTCAAATACTTTTTTTGCTATATTAATTGCACTCATAACTATCCTTAACAAATTATAACATATGTTGTTAATCAGAAGAATTCAATATATAAATAGTTATGGAACAAATAGACCTAAAGAAAATACGATCTCTTATCAAAGAATCATCTAATACACTTGTTTTCACTAATAGAAATTCCTTTTATACAAATGAGTTTGATAAGCTGTTAGTAGATTCTCCAGACCCCGATAAAAACAAAATTACTTTTTATAATGATTTTGAAATAAACCCTAAGATTGAAGATATTTCTAAAGCACTTTGTCATTTAGACCAAGATAACCATGACCTCATTGTTGGTATTGGAGGAGGAACACCTCTCGATTTTGCAAAAGCTTTTTGTTATTTCAAAGAATTCGACAAAAAAGAAGTGAATGATTTAATGGAACTGGTAAAAAAACCAGTTGAAATTACTAAAAAAACATCTCTTGCCCTTATTCCAACAACCTGTGGAAGTGGTAGCGAAGCAACGGAGTTCAGTGTCATCTATTATCAGAAAAAAAAGTTTTCACTAAGCGTGAGTTCTCTACTTCCAGACTACTATTTACTAGATGGAGTATTTATTGAGTCTCTTCCGAGAAAAATTCTTGCCTTTACTGCTCTCGATTCGATTACTCATGCAACAGAATCTTTTTGGTCAAAAAACGCAACTCAAAAGTCCAAAGAAATTGCTATTAAGAGCCTAAGATTAAGTCATGAAAATTTAGAAAAAGCTTTTATCCATAATGATAAACAAGCATTAAACAATCTCTTAGAAGCTTCTAATCTCGCAGGGCAAGCCATAAATATAACCAAGACAACAGCAGTACATGCCTTGAGTTATTACTTAACCACTTATTATTCAATACCGCATGGTCAAGCTGTCGGAAATCTGCTTCCTTATCTAATAGAAATAAATTCAAATAATAAAGATTATAACGAAATGTTTAGTGCTTTCGATTGCAACACGGCTTCGGAATACAAAACAAAAATTATACTATTGCTAAAAAATTTAAATATCTACTTAGATCTTGAAAAGATTATCGACAACGTAGAAGAACTTGTTGATTCGGTTAATATTGAACGATTAGCAAACAATCCTATTGACTTAAATCGAGAACAACTGCTCTCTCTATTCACTCACCACCATAAAGGTTGAAGTCTTATTAATTTTAAATTCTAGTGTTCCCGCTTCCATAACTATGGCAGACTCAAAAGACGAGAGTTTAATATCACCCTCCAACTCTCCGTCTAGAACGATCAAACTATCTTTAGCCTTAAGATTCAAACTTAAATTTTTAGGCATAATTTGGCCAAAAAACTGTACTTTAAAATCAGCATGCTCAATGAGTTTAAAAATGCCACTTTCCACTTGCAGATTTTTAAACTCTTGTAGTTTTTGATTATGAGCTTCTTCAAAGTTAGTCACTTGCTTGGCTTTATCAATATGCAGCTCTCGAGGCTCACCATCAAGTCCCATACGATTCCAATCCCACACTCGATAAGTGATACCACTGGCTTGTTGTACTTCACACAATGTAATGCCGCTACCAATAGCATGAATACTTCCACCGGGAACAACAAAAAAGTCCCCTCTAGCGACGGGAATAAAATTTAAATATTTATCAACCGCCAAACCGTTTTCCACTGCGGTAAAAAATTCTTTGCGAGTAATATTGGGCTTAAAGCCAAGATAGATCCCAGCTCCCTCTTCTGCGCCCATGATATACCAGCATTCAGTTTTGCCTTTGCTATTCTCTAGCTCCGCGGCCATCTCGTCATCTGGATGCACCTGGATGGAGAGGTTTTTAGTAGTATCGATAAATTTCACGAGATAGCTAAGATCAACCAATTCACTGAGTTTGATATTATTTATACAACTGGATTTTTCACCTAAGCTGGCGACTTCCCAAGTTTCCCCCACAGGATTTGTTGCATCAAGATTTTTTATTTGCTTAAGCTTATCCCCTCCCCAGACTGTTTCGCTAACATAGGGAGTCAATTTTACTATTTTTGCCATAAGTATTTCTACCAGATTCGCTTCAGGCTTGAAAGTTCCATTGCAAAGAAACTCAATAATTTATACACTAATGAGATCACAAAACGAGGCCTATTTTGCAAAAAATTCTAGTATTAGACGGTGCGATGGGCACCATGATTCAAAGATATAAACTCTCTGAAAATGATTATCGCGGTGAGCGATTTAAGGATTATCCTACCTCGCTCAAGGGGAATAATGATCTGCTCTCTCTGACTAAGCCGGAGGTGATCTCGGAGATTCATGAAAAATATTTGGCTGCCGGGGCTGACATTATTGAAACCAATACCTTCTCTGGCACCTCGATTGCCATGGCAGATTATAATATGGAAAGCTTGGTGTATGAGCTCAACCTTGAATCCGCTAAACTTGCAAGAGTTGCAGCTGATAAATTTACAACGGCTGATAAACCACGCTTTGTTGCAGGCTCCATTGGCCCTACCAATCGAACGGCAAGTATCTCACCGGACGTGAATGATCCAGGTTTTCGAGCGGTGAGTTTTGATGAACTCAAACTGGCCTATAAAGAACAAGTCAGCGGTCTGGTGGATGGGGGCGTTGATTACCTTCTGGTTGAAACCGTTTTTGATACCCTTAATTGTAAAGCCGCTCTTTTTGCCATTGAAGAATATTTTGAAGAAAAGAATAAACCCATGTTACCGGTGATGGTTTCAGGAACCATTACCGATGCCAGTGGGAGAACTCTCTCCGGGCAGACTATTGAAGCTTTTCTTAATTCAGTTTCTCATATGCCACTTTTAAGTATTGGAGTGAACTGTGCTCTAGGTGCAGATCTAATGCGCCCATATATTAAAACCTTAAGCGAGAAAGCTCCTTTTGGTATCTCTGCTCACCCCAACGCAGGTCTTCCTAATGAGTTTGGAGAATATGATCAAACCCCAGAAGAGATGGCAGATATTATTGAGGGGTATTTAAAAGATGGCTTTATCAATATTATCGGCGGGTGTTGTGGAACCACAGACGCGCATATAAAAGCGATTGCCGAGCGTGTAGAGAAATATCAAGCGCGCAAAATTCCTGCTGCTGACACACTCATGCATCTCTCAGGCCTTGAGCCTTTGACCCTGACTCCGGAATTAAATTTTGTAAATGTGGGTGAGCGGACCAATATTGCAGGTTCAACTAAGTTTAAAAAAATGATTTCAGAAGAGCGCTTTGATGACGCTCTTAGTGTGGCGCTGGATCAAGTGCAAGGGGGCGCTCAGATTCTTGATGTGAATATGGATGACGGGATGATTGATGGGAAAAAAGCCATGGTGCGTTTTCTCAATCTGATTGCCAGTGAGCCGGAAATTTCCCGCATCCCTCTTATGATTGACTCGTCAAAATTTGAAATCATTGAAGCGGGTCTAAAATGCGTGCAAGGAAAAGCGGTGGTGAACTCCATTTCCCTTAAAGAAGGGGAAGAAGAATTCTTACGTCACGCTAAGATGATCAGACGTTATGGTGCTGCGGTGGTGGTCATGGCCTTTGATGAAAAAGGGCAAGCGGATAATTTTGAGCGCAAGATTGAAATATGCGCTCGGGCCTATAAACTTTTAACTGAGAAAATAAATTTCCCAGCTCAAGATATAATTTTTGATCCCAATATTTTGGCCATCGCCACAGGTATTGATGAACATAATAATTATGGAGTGGATTTTATCAATGCCACTCGTTGGATTAAAGAAAACCTCCCCCATGCCAAAGTCAGTGGTGGCGTTTCCAATCTTTCTTTTTCTTTTCGCGGGAATAATACGGTTCGAGAAGCCATGCATTCGGTTTTTCTTTTTCATGCCATACAAGCAGGCATGGACATGGGGATTGTGAACCCCGGTATGTTGGAAGTTTACGATGAAATCCCCAAAAAGCTGCGTGATCATTGTGAAGATGTGATTCTCAATAAAAACCCTGATGCCACAGAGAAACTTTTAGAGTTCGCTCAAACCGTGACGGCAACTGGTAAAAAGAAAACCGTTGATCTCACTTGGCGAGAAGCAGATGTGAATGAGCGCCTCTCTCATGCGCTAGTGAAAGGCATTACAGAATTTATCGAAGAAGATGTGGAAGAGGCTCGCCAAAAATTTGATAAACCTCTGGAAGTGATCGAAGGACCACTGATGGACGGGATGAATATTGTGGGAGAGCTTTTTGGGGCGGGAAAAATGTTTTTGCCTCAAGTGGTAAAATCCGCCCGGGTGATGAAAAAAGCAGTAGCCTATCTTAATCCTTATATTGAAGCGGAAAAATCAGAGGGACAAAAAAGCCAAGGAAAAATTCTCATGGCCACGGTTAAAGGAGATGTTCACGATATTGGTAAGAATATCGTATCAGTGGTGCTGGGTTGTAATAATTTTGAAATTATTGATATGGGAGTTATGGTCCCTTGCGAAGACATTCTTAAAAAAGCTATCGAAGAAGATGTGGATATTATCGGGCTCTCCGGTTTGATCACTCCGAGTCTGGATGAAATGGTGGATGTCGCTTCTGAGATGCAGCGACAAAAGTTTAATAAACCCCTTTTGGTAGGAGGGGCTACGACTTCTAGAATTCATACTGCTGTAAAAGTGGATCCTCATTATGAGGGGACGATTGTTCATATCGCTGATGCATCCAAATCGGTTCCGGTGGCGCAGATGCTTTTAAGCAATCCAGAAAAGATTCACACTGAGACCAAAGAGCAGTATCAAAAAATGCGTGAGCGCCATGGAGAAGGGCGTGCTTATGAGACTATCAGTTTAGCAGATGCCCGCGCCAATAAATATGAAATAGAATGGGATCACTACACTGCGACTAAGCCTAGCTTTATTGGAGTCAAAGAATTCAGTGATATCCCACTTGAAAAAATTATTCCCTATATCGACTGGACACCTTTTTTTAGTAGCTGGCGCATGCAAGGGGCTTATCCCCAAATTCTAGAGTCTGAGAAGTATGGGGAAGAAGCGAAAAAACTTTTTGCTGACGCTAATCATTATCTAGAGATTCTTTTAAAAGCGGATCTGCAACTAAACAAAGCTAAAGTGGGATTTTTTAAAGCTAAAAGCAAAAATGATGATATCCATTTATTCGATGAAAATAATAAACAAGTAGAAACTCTTTGCATGCTGAGGTCCCAGCGAAAAATGCAAGAAGAGCATTCTCGCAACCGCTCTCTTTCCGATTATATCGCTCCTACCAACGATTATTTGGGAGCATTTGTGGTGACGTCAGGCTTGGGTCTGGAAAAAGTGATCGAGCAATTTCCCGATGATGATTTTGCTCAAATTATGCTTAAATCCCTGGCCGACAGATTGGCCGAAGCTTTTGCTGAATTTATGCACGAATATGTTCGCAGTGAGCTTTGGGGATACGCCAAAGGTGAGAGTCTCTCTAAAATTGATCTGATCAAAGAGAAATACAAAGGCATCCGTCCTGCTCCTGGCTACGCCGCTTGTCCGGACCACTCAGAGAAGCAAAAATTATTTAAACTACTCGATGCTAAGAGCATTGGAGTTGAGCTCACCGAGAGCTGTGCTATGTTGCCTGCCTCCAGTGTCAGCGGCTGGTATTTTGCCCACCCAGAAGCTAAATATTTTAATGTGGGAAAAGTAGAAAAAGACCAAGTTTTGGACTATGCTAAAAGAAAAGACTTGAGCGTTGAAGCCTGTGAGAAATGGTTGCGACCACTTCTGAATTATAATTAGGAAAGTATTATGACAAAGATTGTCGATCATATTCAAAACGCTAAAGGTAAAACACTTTTTTCAATAGAAATCTTGCCTCCAATGAAAGGGCATGGGGTGCAATCTCTTTTCAATGAAATTGAACCCCTGATGGAGTTTGACCCGAAATTCATAAACGTCACTTATCACCGGGAAGAATTTCAGTATAAAAAAAGAGAAAATGGTCTATTAGAAAAAATCAGCATTAAAAAGCGTCCGGGTACCGTTGGTATCTGTGCCGCTCTTATGAATAAATTTCATGTGGATACGGTTCCCCATATTATCTGTGGTGGCTTTACGAAAGAAGAAACTGAAAATGCTCTGATTGATCTGCAATTTTTAGGCATTGATAATGTGTTGGCCCTTCGCGGTGATGCGATTAAATCAGAAAATCGTTTTGCTCCCACAGATGGCGGCCACTCTTATGCTACAGAGCTGATTGAACAAATTAATAATATGAATAAAGGAAAGTATCTCTCCAGCGAAATAGAGAATGCTTATCCCACTGATTTTTGTATTGGTGTCGCTGGCTATCCAGAAAAGCATTTTGAAGCGCCGAATTTTCAAACTGATTTAAAATACCTGAAACAAAAAGTCGAGATGGGTGCGGAGTATATTGTGACCCAGATGTTTTTTGATAATAATAAATATTTTGATTTTGTAGCTCGCTGTCGGGACGCAGGAATTAATATTCCTATCATCCCAGGATTAAAATCCTTAAAGACCGCCAGACAACTCACTATTCTTCCCAGTATTTTTCATATTGATCTGCCAGATGATCTGGTAGCTGCGGTAGAAGACTGTAAAAATAAAGAGGATATTAAAAAAGTAGGGGTTGAGTGGGCGATCCAGCAATCAAAAGAGCTTAAAGAGCGAGGGGCACCGTGTATCCACTACTATTCCATGGGAAAAAGTGATGATGTGGTGCAAATCGCAAAAGAGATTTTTTAAATGAGTTATTCAAACGCCCTTATCATTATTCCTACTTATAATGAGATCCTCAATATTGAGCGCATGCTCACCACGCTACTTGGATTATATCCGGATATTCATATCCTCATTATTGAAGATGGCTCCCCGGATGGCACCGCTGACGTCGTCAAGAAATTTCAAACCACTCACCCCAATATTTATATGATTGAGCGCTCTGGAAAACAGGGTCTCGGAACTGCTTATATCACCGGTTTTAAATGGGCCCTGGAGCGGGATTATCAATATGTGCTGGAGATGGATTGTGATTTTTCTCATGACCCCAAAGACGTGGCAAGACTTATTGAAGCGGCGAAAACCCATGATCTGGTGATTGGTTCCCGTTATATTGATGGCATTCGTATTATCAACTGGCCTTTTAGAAGACTGCTGCTCTCCTATTGCGCCAGTATCTATACCCGCTTTATCACCGGCATAAAAGTGCTGGATGTCACCGGTGGCTTTAAATGTTTTAAACGCAGCTCTCTTGAGGCCCTGAATCTCAATCGTATTTTTTCTAATGGCTACTCTTTTCAAGTAGAACTTAATTTCAAACTTTGGGCCATGGGAAAAAGTATTAAAGAAGTGCCTATTATTTTCACAGAAAGACGGGATGGGCAATCAAAGATGAGTGGCTCGATTGTTAAAGAAGCGGTCTTTGCAGTGATCATGCTGAGAATCAGGAAAATATTTAATCGCTTATGATTCAAACTCTTAATGAAATTGATACCAAACTCTTTGTTTATCTAAACTCACTTCATAACGAGTGGTTAGATCAATTCATGTTGTATATCTCTTATAATAAATACTTTATGATCCTAGTTTTAATGGCGCTTTGCGCTCTAGCGAGTAAAGTCTATCATAAAAAATTCATAGGACTTTTTTTCGCACTGGTTCTCGCTTTTGGTTTGAGTGACTCTATCTCAACCCGTGTGTTTAAAGATAATTTTGAAAGGTTAAGACCCTGTCATCAAGAAGCATTAAAGGACAGTGTAAACTTGGCCGGAAAAAAATGTTGGGGTGGAAAATTTGGATTTGTCTCATCTCATGCTTCAAATAGCTTTGCGATTATGACTTTTTTTATTCTACTTTTAAAAGCTAAGTATTCTTGGATTTGGCTGCTCTATGTCTATTCCAGTTTAGTCGCCTACTCTCGAGTCTATCTGGCCAAGCATTTTCCAGGAGACGTAATTGTAGGGGCCCTTTTAGGAATACTGATCAGCACCCTGGTGTTAAAGCTTATTGGGCGTTTCTTCCCACAGTTGAAACCAATCCATCAAAATCAATCTTAACCGACCTACTTTAGTGGGGATAAAGAAAACTCAAACTGAGCAACGAGCCACCTAGCTGTTAGAGGTCAGTATATTTGTCGAGGCGCAAGTGAGCTGCCCCATTTATAAGCTTATATTGAATTCATTTTTACAAAAAATGTAAATAAGACCTCTTGAAATTCAGCTTGTTAGCATCACTATTGCTTCGGTCTTTGAGTTTGAGTTTTCTTTATTATCCTCAGCATAGTAGGTCGGTTAGAAATCAATCGTAATGGTTCTCTTTTTTACATCCACAGACACTTTATCTAGCTTCATATTTTTCACTGATTTCAATACCGTTTCTGTCACTGAAAAAATGCCAAGTTTTGCCTTGGATAAGTGAATAATAACTTGATGGGTTTCTTCATTTGATTTGATATCACCCCAAACCCGAAACCATAGATTGATATAGGAATCCACCAAGGCCTTCCCGTAGAGCTTACCTTTGTCCGCTTCAAAATTGAGATGACGAATAATCATAGGAATGGCAATAACTTTATTGGTGAGAGCTTGTGAGAGCAGCTTTAATTCTTGTTTAAAGTCTGGGTTTTCCGCCAACATATAATCAAAGACGATATCGTCATAGTCACCAAAATTAAGCTTATCAGCCAAGAGACGCCCTTTTAAAATAATCCCATCTAAAATAGTGATATCGTCATCGTCACTGGTGGGAATATTCCTCACATCTGTTTCGATCAAAAAATCTTCGATTTCATATTTTTTAGGTTCCACATAAACATCTAAATTTGAACTGGTGATGGTAAATAATTTACTGGTGGATTTAATATTAAGATTTTTAAATGTAAAAGCTTGAAGCACATTGAGAAAAGATAAATCCACATCCAGCTCCACCGAGGTACTGGGATCTTGAATCACCAGGGATTTATCTTTTTTAGAAAAAGTGAGATCAATATTTTCGTGACGAATTTTTGCCACCGGGAGCACATAATAAGCTTTATCCGCATGGGCACGTCCTGCACCTTCAAGGTATTCACCCTCAAGATTTTGCACATCGATCAGAGGAAAAGTTGCAAAGCAAATATTAGTTATGAATAAACTGATCAGAAGGGATTTCATTAGGTGTTCCTCTTTTTCTTAGGGTTTCCACAGCTATAACATTTTCTTTTTTTCATCACTCGCATATCATTGAGTTTGGAATAAAAAACGTTCATCGCTGCTTTTGCACTTTCATTTTCTAATAGCCATGCAAATTTTGAAACACCCGGTAAGATTTTTACCAGGAACTCTATGACCTCTGACCCTCGATAAATACTAGAGTCTACGTCGATAAGATGAACAACACCTAGACATTCATCTTGGTCCAATTGCGGATGCTCGACATAGATCGATTCATCATAGACATCTTTAAATTCAATTTGTTTTTTTAGATCAATCAACTCAAGCGCTTGTTTAAAACGAGCGCAAAAAGAGCATTTCGAATCATAAATTAAAAGCGGCTTATCCATGTCCGGTCCTTCAATTTTTATATTTATCTAGTTAGAAATATCAATCGCTATTTGGGCCAGTTTATCCGCCACCGTATGGCGAGACTTAGCAAGGATAGTATCTCCTGAGTTAAATTCTAACTCGTAAGTTCCCGGTTGCACCACCAGATGAAAGTATCCCGTTTTCTGTCCCACGTATTGAGAATAAAAACTTCTCTTTCCATTTCCATCTAATTTATACACATTGATGGTGAAATCACTAAGAGCCTTTTGGTTTTGAGTCAACTGACCACGAATCCCTGTTTGCTCTAATCGCTCCAAGAGATACTGCCAACCCGCTCGATTTCTTTGCACCGTTTTATCCCGCCACTGAGCATAGTCAGGTTGAAAACCTTGCTTTCTTGAGTTGACTTCAATCACATAAGGGATGACTTGATATTGTTCATACATCCAATCAATATCTCCCCCATCTGCATTATACAAAAGCTCCCAAGGAGTACCTGGGGCGTAATCAAGTAGTCGTCCCATCTCTTTTCCAATGGTCTCCACTACATCTTTAGTTGCGGTTCTCTCAGGTGAACAACCATAAGGGTAGAGAACTAATTCACTGTAAGAATGATAAGAGATATTAAAAACAGGTCTGACCGTTTCAATGAAATTCATCATGGCCTGAGTTTCTGGTTCACTGGCCGGCTTCTCCCCGCGATAAGTTTGGGAAGATCTCCATCCACTAGAACCATTACATTTATTCCAGCCCGTTGGATAGTTTCTATTGAGATCGACTCCATAACCACCGCGATTATTTTTTCGCCACCAGCGATCATGATTCCACATCTTATTATTTCCATCCACGTTAAACATAGGAATAACCCAGATCTCATATTGATTAATCCATTTGGTGATTTTGGCGTCAGAGTTATATCCATTGAGGAGTGTTTCAATAATATCCAGTCCTACTTCCGGAGTCATAATCTCACGGGCATGGTGCATAGAATTGAAAAGTACACTTGGCTCCGAGGCTTCCGTTGTTTCAGGGTTATCCGAAATTTTAATCGCCCAAATATCTCTGCCTTCTAATGATTTTCCAATAGACACTCTATGTGTGATTTCAGGAAAGCGATCCGCAAACTCTTGCATTAAGAGTGCAATCTCTTCAGGATTTTTATATTCTTCATCAGGCCCGCGAGAGATCCCTTTGGTTTGAGTGATCTCTAGTTCATAACCAAGATTGGCCAGCACTTGATAATCTTCACTGGTTAAAAGGACATCGATATAATTATTTTTAACATCCACCCCAGCGATATCGATATTGAGATGAGTCAGCTCTTTAAAGTCTTGGTGAAATTCCTTGGTTTTAAAACTCGCTAGGATCTGCCAGTTTTTATCAAACATCTTGTTGATGGCCGTTGAATCATGGGCAAAACTTAGACTGGTGATGATGGCCAATGCCATTAAGATGAAGCGCTGGATTGATTGCATATATTTCTCCCTTCCATAGGTCGTTTTTGTTTCCTATAGAACATCAAAATATACCTGATCAGTAAATAAAAGATGCGTAATTAATTTTTAGAAAAGTGTAGAGTTTTTATCAACTACGCTGCAAGTGATTGTTTTGCAAAATAATCGGGAAAAAGATATTCCGCTTCTTCAGAATATTGTTGAGCTTTTTTATCAAGCCCTTCTGCTCTCAGAGCACGTATTAAAAAGAGTAAACACTGAGGATCTTTCAAGCCGTTGTTAAACAGTTCTTGTCCTTTAGCGATGCGTTCAGGATTATCCATGTCATTATTATTAGCTAAATAAGAAGAAACTTTATAGGCAAACTCATCTTCTTTTTCATTTGAAAAACGAGGCAGAATTTTTTGAGCGTCCTCATAAATTTCATGCTCCACCAGAAGAGACACCACGGCTTTTAAAAACTTGGTGGTCCCGGCAGCTGAGATAGACAGTTTTTCAAGATTAGTGCGCGCTCTTTCACTCTCACCTTCCATGAAAAGATATTTTCCACAAACATATAAACCAGAACAGATATAATTTATCACATCATCTGTCCGCTCTTCTAGTTCAGTGAACACATCATAGTATATTTCCATATCCAGATAGTTTTTAGTTTTCACTGCAAGGTGGACCACTTCTTTTAAGCGCTCAGGATTGGCCGGAAAGTATTTCGCGATATTACGAACCACGGAATAGGCTTCAACCAGTTTACCGTCTTTTTTAAATAATTCATACAGACCCACCTGACATTTATAGTGGATACTATTGATCTCCAGCCCTTTTTTATAATCCCCTTCCGCTTCTTGAGCTTGATCGAGCAGATACTTGACTTGCCCATGATAAAAAAGTGCGAGAGAAGGTTTTTTATTCAATTCTGTTGCTTGTTCAAAAAGTGCTAACGCCCCTTCATAATCTGCATCGAACATTTTTTCTTTGCCCGCTTCAATGGTTTGAATGTATTTGGTGGGATGAAGTTTAGAGACAACGGTATTAATAAAACTTTTCTCTAAGCTTTGCACGGTATAAGGTTTGATGACAAAGGAATCCACATCCTCTTCCGCCGCCTTGGCCACCGCAGATTGAGAAATATTTGAAGTCACCAACATCAGAACTGATTTCTTTTCATCGGGAAATTTTTCTCGGTAATGTCTAAAAAGATCAAAACCTGATCCACCTTTTAAAGAGTAGTCAGATAAAACAAATTTAGGACTTTTGCTATCGATAAGCTCAATGGCTTCTTGGTAATGGGCCACACTATGAACACGCAGACGGGAAGCCCCCATATCACAGAGAGTTTTTACCAGACGTCTTCTCGAAGCTGAACTTTTATCAGCGATGATAATATCAACTTCTTTGAGATAGTCTTGAAAAATTTGTTTTTTCTTGGCCTCACCCACTATTTAAAATCCCCGTGCTTTACGCATAAAATCTAAAATACTTTGTTGTCGTTCTGAATAGAGAGCTGAAAATGTTTCATATTTTTGAGAATCAATTTCAGATATTTCAATGCAAAAAGATTCAAGAGATGCAATATCTCCTTCTTCCACATCAACAACCCTACCTTTATATTCCACTTTAATGGTACTACCGTTATATTTTAAGTCCACGTACCCCTCGATCTCATCATCGCTAACAAGTGAGTGTTTAGGAGCGGTCACAACTAATTCATCTTCGTAAAAATCTTGCATCTTTGCCATGACCTTAATCTGACTTCCGGCTTGTGTTTTTTTACTCACTATAACTTTGAGTTCACCAGATTCAGTATTTACATTTTCAGGAAGATCAAAATCCTCTTCATCATAAATATCATCATTATCGACAATATTTACCGCCGCAATCTTTCTCTTCGGAGTAAAACGACCTTTTTTGGCGTCTTGATCTCCGAGGAGATCTTCCATTTCTTTTTCTTTTTCTTCTTTTGTTTTTTCTTGAAAGCCAGTTTCACTGAACTGATTTTTCTGTGAGGCTTTAGCCTGAGCATCTTTGAGGCTATTATCTAATTTGGTTTTCTGAGAGCTAGCCTTTTTATCTTGCTCTGAGCGCTCTCGCTCAGGCCCAGCTTGTTGATCTTTCTTTTTCTTTTCAAAGTCTAAAAGATTGCCATCAATTTGCCCCTCTACCGGTTTGTCATCTTCAGCAACAACTCCTTCTCCAATAAATTCTGGAAGAGTTTTTTTATTGTCCTCATGATGATCGATCTCTTTGCCAATTGTAGGCAGCTGGCCCTTATCCTGGTCTTGCTCCCCATAAATATCATCCAGCTCACTATTAACCTCGCCCGCTTTTGACTGTTTTTTATTCTCGGCATAGAAATTTTCTTCTTCCTCAACAAATGCTTCATCTGCTATTTCAGCAGTCACGTTATTATCTATCAGCCCATCAATACTCTTATCTTTAGCAAATTGTTCTGGGGTTGGGCTTGGATCTGCAAATGGATCTGCAAACGCATCTACACTCGCCACCGGATCTGCAAACACATCATCTTGCGCCTGAGCCAGAGGATCTGCAAACGCATCTTCAGTTATAGAATTATTGAGTTCTGCTTTTGGTTCCTCAAATTCGGCTTGTGCATCTTTAGCAAATTGACTGGGATCAAGACTCTCTTTTTTATTTTTACGAGCATGAGCTTCTTGGGCATTTTTATTGGCCAATAACTCTTCACCCATTTTATCCGTGCTGGATTTTCCTCCTAGAGAATCTTTGCCATATTCATCCGCAGCAGAACCTTTGCCATCAAGGGGATTCTCACCCATTTTATCTGTGCTGGATTTTCCAGCAAGAGGATCATCACCAAAATGATCGGACTCACTGCCTTTACCATCAAGAGGGTTCTCACCCATCTTATCCGTGCTGGTTTTTCCAGCAAGAGGATCATCTCCAAAATGATCGGACTCACTGCCTTTACCACTCAGAGGATCTTTGCCATATTCATCCGCAGCAGAACCTTTGCCATCAAGGGGGTTCTCACCCATTTTATCCGTGCTGGATTTTCCACCCAGAGGATCATCACCATAATGATCTGCTCTAGAGCCTTTTCCACCGAGGGGATCTTTGCCATACTCATCCGCACGACTACCTTCACCACCCAAGGGGTCTTTTCCATATTGTTCAGTTCCACTCTTACCATTCAGAGGAGCTTTTTCTTTATGTTCGTTTTTATGATCAGTCGCGAGGACATCTTCACCCAAGCGTTCCGTTTTAGCTTTTCCACCCAGGGCTTCATCACCATAATGATCACTTGCAGAACCTTCTCCTGACAGTGGGTCATCACCTAAATGATCTGATGCACTTCCTTCTCCCGCTAGAGGGGCATCTCCAAAATGATCAGCTCTTGCTCCCTCACCACTTAAAGGGTTCTCTCCAAGAGCATCAGTTGAGTTTTTTCCTGCCAGGGGATCATCTCCAAAATGATCTGCACTCCCACCTTTTCCGCTTAATGGGTTTTCACCAAAAGCATCGGTGGAGTTTTTCCCAGCGAGAGGATCATCTCCATAATGATCTGCGCCTGCACCTTCTCCACTTAAAGGTTTTTCACCAAAAGCATTGGTAGTATTTTTTCCGGCCAGAGGATCATCACCATAGTGATCAGCCTTTGCACCTTTGCCACTTAAGTTATTTTCACCAAAAGCATCTGTTGAAGACTTACCAGCAAGTGGGTCATCACCAAAATGATCAGCTTGCCTGTTTTTACCGGCCAGTTCCTCTTGCCCATACGCATCTGTATGTGATTTTCCACTGAGAGGATCGCCACCATAGTGATCCGCACGGCTGCCCTTACCACTGAGCTCATCTTCACCGTAATGATCAGTTTCACCTTTTCCAGCAAGCGGATCATCACCATAATGATCTGACTCTCCCCCTTTGCCTTTGAGGTGCTTGTCTAATTCTTTATCTCCCCCTTCCAGGGTGTTCTCATCATCTTCGATTCGATCCACCATACTAGAGAGAACGAATTTTTTATTACAACTCTGCTCAATAATATCTGATTTCATATTAGCGAATTCAGAGTTCGCTGCTATTTTAATTTTTCCCGCTTCCGTCTTTATCCGAGAATGAGGTTCTTCTTCCCCTTTAACGAAAAAATAGAGATGAGGTCTATTGGAAGCAAAACTCCATTTTTGATTTTTCCAATCAAATTCAGGTTTTGACCCATAAAAATACCAGCTCCCTTCATCACAAATAAAATCTTCTAGCTCAGGGGCGGCTTCCACATATTTCCAAGTGGGTTGATCCGCATTCCCTTTAGTCGGAACTTCTTCCCAGCCCCCAACTTTTGGTGAAGGACCAGCAAGGTAGATCATATAGCGTCTAAGAATTTTTTTATAATCCGTTTTAGCTTTTAAAAGCCACATATCACTTTTTAATTCAAGTGGATTTACGATCTCAAACTCTTCCGAGTGATCTTTGGCCTTAAAAGTTTCTTCTTCTTTTTTCTTCGTTTTAGCTTTTTGTCGCTCTCTTAAGGCTTCAAGCTTTTTCATTTCAATCGCTATAGGTTTGGCCCAAAAATCTAGCTTAAAACATAGTGATTTTGCCGTGGTAGAAGCAGGGAGCACTTCTTTACAACCATAGCGATTAAGAATTTTTTCAACTTTTGAATTTTTAGTAGGAAAAAGTACGCACACCGGCTTTATGAGATTTTTGCTAATCAGTTTGCGCTGAGATCTAAGGATCGTGACCGCTATCTGGAGTTGCTCTTTATTTTTAACTCGAAAAAGTAAAATACCATGACCGGCTTTACTCGCATAAGGAACAATTTCTTCGATCTTATTACTCGCATACAAGCTATAATTACTATTGCTTTTTAACGTCGTCACCACGTCCCTGTACAAGGGATCGGAGGTTTCAAATTGAAATAGGAGCAAATTATTTTTACTCATTACAATAAATTATCCTTAATAAAGAGAGTAATTTTCATCACCTTTATCGGAATTGTGGATGAAAACTATAATAAAAAGAACAGATTACAGATGGAATTAACTCAGTAAATCTCTCTGTTTTTTAACTAATTGTTTTTTTGCAAATGACGAAACGTAAGTATGGAAGATAAGGAAATTGACGAGAAGTTTGCTCAACTATTTGAGCAACTTAATAATTCATTAAGCGGAGATTCGCCCCAGTCCCTAGAAGAGATTATCGATGACTCTCCTCCGGCTATTATAATTGAGTTTCTTCTAGAAAAAGATGATGAAGAGATCATCAATATTTTCAAACAACTCAACCCTAATTTAGCAGGACGAACTTTTAGTTATTTCACTATTGATAAACAATATGAACTCTTTCCTAAATTTCCCAAGCGATTTTTTTCTGATGTCTTTACTCATATGTATTCAGATGTCAGGGCCGATTTATTCCAAGAGTTTAGTAAAGAAGAGCAAATCGAAATTCTTCCTTATTTAAATAAGAAAACAAGAGAAGATGTTATTGTACTGAGTGCTTATGACCCAGAAACCGCTGGGGGAATTATGAGCACTGACTTTGCAACGATTCTCATTCATATGACCTGCCAGCAAGCTCTGGCCAAAATCCGTCACGATGCTCCTTCACAAAAAATGATTTATTATGTTTATGTGGTCAACGATGATATGGAAATGCTGGGGATCATCACTCTCAAAGATTTGATCATGGCGGATCCTAAAGATATCGTCAAAGAACTTTATAACGATAATTTCGTCTACGCCGACGTTAACGATGATAGAGAGTATGTTGCAGCTCAAATTGAAAAACATGATCTTGTGGCCATTCCAGTTCTCAATAATCTTAATCAACTGGTGGGAATTGTTTCCCACGAAGAGGCCATTGATGTTATTCGCGCCGAGCATACTGAAGATATGGAAAAATTTATGGGGATTGTTCCTTCAGAAGATGAACAAACTTATCTGGCCACTTCTATTATTCAGCATTTTAAAAAACGGGTGGTGTGGCTGGTCTCATTAGCCGCGGTTGGACTTATCTCTGGGGTCATCATCCATCATTACCAAAATGTGGTGGAGCAATTAATTATTCTCGCTCTCTATCTTCCTATGATGACAGCCACGGGAGGAAACACTGGTTCCCAAGCGGCCACAGTGGTTATTCGATCCGTAGCACTGGGGCAAACCAATGAAAATGATTGGCTGCAAATTTTATTTAAAGAATTGCGCATCTCCGCTCTTCTCTCTATTTGTGTGGGAGGATTAGTGTTTATCAAAATCGCTTTTTTAACTTCCCAAGATCTGCTGCCCCCCAATATGACTTTTTCCTATCTCGCTTTTATTATTTCCCTGGCCATTGGATTGCAAGTGATCACATCGGCT
>CEQY01201594.1_pt1 | contig 35504 bp, 30 predicted proteins | sample 361391 | NCBI WGS metagenome assembly CEQY01 (sample SAMEA2621075, study PRJEB7988) | marine metagenome | isolation source: saline water (ENVO:00002010), including | reverse complement strand
GCACCGACACCGGCACCTACACCGGCACCTACACCGGCACCGACACCGGCACCTACACCGGCACCTACACCGGCACCTACAACAATTGAAGAATATGTTGTCGAAACAGTTGTTGAAGAAACTACAGCTTCAGCTACTTTGACTGACGGTACTAAAACGGTTCCAATAACTGTAGCAGGTGCTACCTATACTGAAGAAACTCAAGCACAAGTGACTGCGACAAGAACAGTTGCAACAACTGCTACAAGTACTCAGACTTATACTGCAACATCGACAATTGCTGCAGACGATTACAGAGGGGCAGGTTCTGCTATTGACAGTGGGGATGACCTTGGTGGCGATGACATCTACATCATTCAAAAAAATGATCAAGAAGTTGAAAATACTACTATCAGCGAAGAAACATACGACGTTCAGAGTCAGGTAATAGAAGAGATTACTGAAGTACTCGACAGCACGGAAGAAGTCGCTGCACAAGTTCCAACAACTGTTGACGTAGTTTCTACATCGCTTGTAACAAGTACAGCTACTAGAACTAAATAATATAATTCTTATATTTAAAAATACCGGCCTTAGCCGGTATTTTTTTGTGAAAAAATTAAAATTTATAGAAAAACTCTATATTGAATGTAGATAGTTTTGGATGAATTTTTTGAACTGATTTAGTAACAAGCATTGATTTTTTATCTACAACATACTCATTAGTAAAATTCCATTCATATTGACTCGTTTCTATCTCCTCAAAAACAGTAATGCTTGTTTTGGAAGAGCTGTGAAGATAAAGTTCTGACTGTTGCTTAATCATAGCATCTGGATTAGATAGCATTATTAAATTAAATTGGGTTAAAGGGAGGTCATTGTAATCAGGAGGTATACTGATATTTAAATGGTTAGTGTTATAAATGAGGCCCTCTGTTCTTACAATTTTTCCGTTAAAGGTATATATCCTTTCTTGATCAGCTGAAACCCACTCATAAAGATCTTCATTGATGCTCTCAAGGGAGAGGATAACGGGGCTAGATCTACCTATCTTTATCTTTGCAAAAGAAAACTCTCTTTGATTTATAAAGTCTTCAGAAATAATTATATCTTTACTACCCATTATAGAATTTTTTATTAACGGAGCGGCTTGAAAATAATCAAACCCTGCACAAGAGCTTAAAAAAATAGCTAGAAAGAATATTTTAAATCTAATCATATAAATCATCCCAATCACGAGTAAATGTAAAAGCTGATGCGCTCTCAGTAACAGCGTACAAGGGGTGCGAAACATTAAGAGTGGCTGCTCCATCTCTTGTTACAGGCCTCATTCCAAAGCCTGTATGTCCACGCTGATAATTTGAGAAGAATGATTCTAGCGGAATCCAAAAATAGAAACCTTTATCAAAGCTACCCTCTCCAAACTCCTCTTTACTAATATCTGTTCTAGCAGCAAAGATTCCTACACTCATTCCACTCTTAAATCTTCTTGAAATATCGACTCTTATACCTGAATCTCCAGCTAAAAATTTTCCACCCTGTAATAGAGTGGTAACTTGATATTTTGGCTCATATAAATATGTAGATAGCAATCCAGTTGTTGTTTCATAATCTCTAAAACCAAGCATTTGTTTATATTCTCTTTGTTTTGCACGATATGCTTCTATACCAATTGCATAATTTTTATCAAATGGTCTATATAAAATCTCTCCTCCGGCACAGCCAAACATGCTCTCACAGATACCCATAGCTATCTTCGTATACAAATTACTCGAAGGATTATCAAAATAGTTTAATTGAAGCAGATCAATACTAAGCTCTCTTCCCTCTTTAAGATATTCAACAATGTCGGTTCTTACATGAGGAAGAACACTATCAGATAGAAGTTTAAGATCATCAAAATTATCATAAACTGAAGTGGAAATAGTGGATAATAAAGTGAGCTTTTTTCTTATAAGAAGCTCAGATTTAAATATTAATCTAATATCTCCGAAATAAAAACCATCAGGACCTCCAATCTGAGATCTAATATCTGGAGTAATCTTCCAGAAGTGAATGGGATATTTTGTTTCAGGTTGGAACTCATAATCTTCCTTAGCATACTTTGATGCTTCAAGTTCAATATTTTGAGAAGCTAGTTTATAAAAATTAAGAGGTTTGTACTTTGAGTATGTTGTTCTGTCAATCTTTGCAGTGTGCATTCCCATTGCAGCATTAACTGAAGTAATCTCAAATGTCTTTATTTTGTCTGGCATTATTTCATCTAAAGTTTGGGCAACTCGACCTGTTGCTCTTACTGAACTGGTATGATGATTTTGCATATAAGCAACAGCTAAAGTCTCATCTTTTTGAGTGGCTGCCTGAAGAAATAATTCTTTATCATTCATAAAATAAAGCGCGGACCTATATAAGTAAAAATTTTCTTTGTCGCTAATTTCTCGAACAGCCTCTGAATCTTGTATTGGTATATATTTATCTTTTTTAGGAGTAATTGGTTCTTTTTTAGAAAAATTAATGCTTGCGTTAAAACCAATAGAAAAAGTGTTACCTTTAGTGTAGCTTGCTCTTAGATGAAATGAATCAGATATGGGATATACGTAACCAACATTCATTCTTGTGGCTTGTGATTTTTGTTTTCTTAATAATAGCTCCTCATTTCCTTTACCCGGATTAAAGCCTTCATTATCATAATCAGTCCCATCATATTCAATCTTGATCCTGGCACCATTTGCATTAGGTAAAAAAAGTTCAACGCCTGCAAATAATCCTGCGTCACCACTAAAATATTTTCCAGGATCAAATTCACCTCCTCTGGTATCCAGATCAAATGTTCTCTCTTCAAAACGACTACTGATTTCACTTAAAGGATTAGAAATGGTATTTTTATTGAGAACTCCCCAACCTATCCCAAAAGTAAAATCAATGTTTCTATACATTTTTGATGCAACAAGATACTCCGAAGAAAAGATACCGCTGCCGGCAATATCTCTAATACCTACAGCAATTGCTGGTAAATAAATACTTTCTTCTTTCAGCAAGAACTTTGTATCAAATGCTTTATCTTTATATGACTGCGAACCACTAAATGACGAAATGTTACTGTATAAAGCATTATTTACATCTGTGTATTGATACGAAGCCTCAAACCATTTGAAAGGATAAGCAACTATGGAGCCACGAAGATATGGATCATTATTTGTCCAAGAAAATGCTAAAGTCCCCTCCTTATGCATTCTTGCGTTAGGCATTTGAATTACTCCAAGAGTTCCATAATTTGAAAAACTAGGAGACTTAAAAGGAAATATATAATCCTCTATAGAGGAAAAAATACTCGTAGAAAAAAATAGTAGATATGTGAAACAAAAAGATCCTAAAATTTTTGGAGGCATGCCTAAAAGTTTATGGATCATAAATTTCAAACAACTTCGCCCTATGTATTAAATTATATTTTAATCATTAATTGAGTTTAACGAGGCCAATGAAATTGCCAAGCTACTTAAAATTGGAGCAAATGTTGCAGCAAATCTAATGCCCTCTACTCTTCCAATATCTCTCGAAACATAAATAATGCTTCCAGGATATATTTCAGGCTGTGTGTTGAATGGTTGCAGAAATCTGTTTTTATAAAAATGAGTTCTGCCATTTGGATCAATAACAATCAGTTCCTCTGTTGAAGTATTTTTAAATCCTCCAGCAAGTGAAACATAATCGTTTACAGAGTACTTGGGATCATACACTCTTGCCCCGGGTTGGTTGAATTCGCCAAATATATATACGTATTCAGGCAAGGGAGGAATTACAATTTCATCTCCGTCCTCTAGCAAAATATCACTACTAGGAGAATTTTTTAGCCTAATAGTATCAAACTCAGCAATTACCCTTCCTGCTGGTCTCCTGCTCTTGAGTTCCTCTAAAAGCAAGGATAATGAATCAGATGCTCCACCAACTTCTTGAGGATTTGACACTATATAATTTATGGTGTCATTATAAATTCTCTCGTTAAATTCCTTTTCAAGCTCTTGTGCAGATAGTCTAAATAATGCACCGCCATATGGATAAGAATTTTTCTTCAGACCACCTGCCCTTACAAGCAATGAAGACATAGATTCTCCCTCATCAATGCTATAAGTTCCTGGACTATTTACCATTCCAGATATTCGAACTTGTCGTACTTTTAACTTTTCAGTGTCATAAAAAGGTAAATATAAGATATCTCTTGGTTGAAGTGCTATCTTATCTATAGATGAAATTTTTATTTTTGATAAAGTTGTGGAACCGTTACTTACTCGCTGTAAATTAACATAATCTAATCCATAAAATGAATCTGAAAATCCCCCTGCATAACTGATTGCTTGTTCTATGGTTTCTGTGGGAAGAATTTCAAAAACTCCCTCTCGATTAACGCCACCAGAAACTATTAGATTAAATGATTTAGGGTGAACAAAAATTACATCTCCTGCTCTAATTTGCTCACTAGCAAATGTATTTCCAAAAACCATTAAATCATATAAATCAAAGGTGCCTAAGCTTTTACCATCTCTCTTATGCTCTATTTTTCTAAATGAGCCATTTTCACCAATTCCTCCTGCTACATTAAGAGCATGCAGTATATTAGTATTGCCAGGAAGGGTATATAGTCCAGCTGTTGCAACGTCACCAAGCAACATGACTTGAATGTCTCTATATCCAGATAATGTAATATATGAAGTCGTGCCAATGACTGTATTTTGAATTTTATTTTCAATTACTTCGATAGCCTTTTTGAGTGGCAGGCCCCTAAGAAATATCTTTCCTATTTGCTCTATACTGATTGAACCATCTCGTGCAATTAAATATTTTTCTATTTCTGAGAATCTGCCGACAAGCTGAATGGATAATTCATCTCCATAATCAAGGACATAGTCATCATTGGCATTTGGAACATTAATTGGAGAAAAACTTGTCTGAATTGAGCTAAAAAAATCATTGCCGAAAATAGGTAGAGTTTCATCTAATTCAGGATTTATAAGTAGTTTCAAAGAATCGATTTGTTGCTGTATTTTTTGCAAAATTGCCTTATTTCCTGAAACAGAGGTATCAGCACGAAAAAGAACCTCAACATCATCTTGAGTCTGAATATCTTCAGTAAGTTTCTCAGCTACATCAGACGGAAGAGAATCAATAAAATCTTGATCAAGATCTTGAGCAAATAAATCTGAGGGATAAAAAATTGTTATGAAAATTGAACTAAATAGTATAACGCAAATTATGTTTCTCATGATCAGGTGTGCTCCAATTTTAAGTAATCTTGTTAGATTATATACCAACTGATTGCAAAAATAAGTTCTAGCAAACTAGTATGTGTGAAGAATTATTTTTTCCCAAACTAAAAAAGTTTTTTTAGAAATAATTTCTTGTGATAGTTCAGAATGCACCCTTTTAAGTCCAAACTCTCCCATCTTTTTGCATAACTCCTCATCATTAATCATTTTTTCAATGGTTTCAGCTAATGCTTTTGGATTTCTAGGAGGTACTAATAAACCACTTTTATTATGATGAACAGCTTGTCTGCATCCAGGAACATCAGTTGCAATAATTGGTTTTGAGCAACTAGCTGCCTCAAGCAGAACCTTCGGAAATCCTTCTCTGTATGACGGTAAACAAACTATTGTTGATTGATTAAAAATTTTTGGCATATCTTCCTGAAAACCCCAATACTCAATAATTTTACTGCTAACCCATTCATCAATTTTTGATTGAGGTATGTTAGCAAGATTATGTGGATCAGGCTGTCCAACTAGAACAAATCGGGCAGTAAAATCTTTATTTCTTAAAATTTTTGCAGCTTCAACAAAATCTCCAATCCCCTTATCCCATAAAAGCCTTGCTGGCAAAATTATAATTGGCACTGATTCCTCAATTTTTTGAGAATCTGGATAAAATCTATTGGTATTGACTCCAGATCCTGGAATTAAATAAACATTACTTTCATTAGCAATTTTTAAATCCATGAAGGTATCTATATCATCTTGATTTTGAAAAATAAAATTTGAATGATCATTTTTCATTAAAACTCTCAAAGCAATTAAAAGTGGGAGCCTCGCCATCTTAATTAAAAATTTATTTGAAGTAAAAAGATATCCCAGACCTGCAAATGCAAACACAATAGATTTGATATATGTAAATTTCGAAGCAATTGAACTATATAAAATAGGCTTAAGCGCAACTGAATGTACCAATGAAGGTTTAATTAAATTAATGGCGTAAAAAATTTGTAAAATTGATTTAATTTCTTTGATTGGATTATATGAATTTCTTTGCAAAGACCATGGCAAAAGATTTATTCCAGCGCTTTCAATTACCTTTTTATGAGAGTATACATTGGTCAATAAAGAAACTTCATAGCCTTTAGAAATTGCTTCTTTAGCCAATTCGAATCTATGAGAGACAAAATACCAATCTTCAGAAACTATAAATAATATTTTTTTCAAAAATCTAAATCTAAGTTTATTTCGTTATACTTTTAAGGTACTTGCCATAATTATTTAATTTATGTTTCTTTGATATATTCATAAGATCACCTTTTGATATCCAACCATTCTTATATGCAATTTCTTCAAGGCAGCTAATAATAAATCCCTGTCTTATTTGTTGAGTTCTGATAAAACTAGAAGCCTCAAATAGATTTTCATTAGTTCCAGTATCAAGCCATGTAAATCCTCTTCCTAGATCAATATAATCAAGTTTTTTTTCATCAATATACATATTTAACAAAGATGTGATTTCAAGTTCCCCTCTTTCAGATGGAGTTATGCTCAATGCTTTTTTTGATGCAGTTGAATCTAAAAAGTACAAACCAGTTACAACATAGTCAGATGGAGGTCTGTGAGGTTTCTCCTGAAGAGAATTTATTGATCCATCATCAGCAAATTCAACTACTCCATATGATGTTGGATCTGTAACTTGATAACAAAATATTGAAGCTCGATCTGATTCATTTGCTGTATCAAGCTGACCGCCAAATCCTGATCCATAGAAAATATTGTCGCCAAGAATCATCGCTGACGGAGCACCATTTAAAAATTCAGCCGCCAGAATGTATGCTTGAGCTAATCCATCTGGAGAGGGTTGAAAAATATATTCAATTGATAATCCCCACTGCGACCCATCACCCAATAATGAAAAAAAATTATTAAAATCTTCTTCCTTAATGATAACGGCTATTTCTCTTATTCCTGCAAGCATCAAAACGGACAATGGATAATAAATCATCGGTTTGTCATACAGAGGGATCAACTGCTTTGAGATACCTTTTGTTGCTGGATATAGCCTAGAGCCATTTCCACCCGCTAAAATAATACCCTTCCTATTTTTCACTCTTCTAAATTAATTGAGTCAACTATCTTTTTAATGTGCTGTTTCCAATCTGGTCTTTTTATACTATAAAGATGGTTTATTAAATTGCAATCAAGTCTAGAATTTAGTGGTCTCATTGCAACATAATTTTTGTTGTTTAACTGATAATTTTCAGTTGAAACGAATTTAACTTTGGTATCATAGCTAGATTGATCTATTATTTCCTTAGCAAATTCCGCCCAACTTACATCAGGAAATCCTGAAAAATGTAAGATCCCGCTATCTAAATTTTCTTTTTCTGAAATTAATTTATAACAAACATTTGCTATTTCTTCTGTGGGAGTTGGGCCGCCAATTTGATCGTCAATAACTTCAATATATTCATTACTCTTTGATAAATTTAAAATGGTTTTTAAAAAATTTTTTCCATATTTTGAAAAAATCCAAGAGGTTCTAAGAATAATATAGAGTCCGCCAGCGTTGATAATGTTTTTTTCACCTTCAAATTTAGATTTTCCATATACACTTTTAGGGCTTGGTAATATATTTTCAGTTAAGGGTTGGTCTCCGTGATCATGAAAAACATAATCAGTCGAAATATGAAGATAAGGAATATTCCAAGAGCATGCCTCATGGGCTATCACCTCAGGTGCCAATGAATTAATTTTCATGGCTAATTCAGGATTTGTTTCAGCTTGATCAACATCTGTATATGCCGCTGTATTAACCACAAAATCTGGATTAAATTTTTTAAATAGGAGATGAATTTTGTCTAAATTAATAAGATCTAAATAATTTCTTCCAATAAAAATAGGATTAATATATCTTGGACATCTTGCTTTTAATTCAGAAGCAACCTGGCCGCGTTCTCCAAAGATAAGCAAATTCATTTAATTTTTCCTTGGCGCTCAGTGAGCTGCGTTTGACGCAAAAGGTCTTTCCACCATCTTTCATTTTCTAAATACCATAGAATGGTTTTTTTAATTCCTTCATCGAATGAATATTTAGGTTTCCAGCCAAGCTCTTTTCTAATGCGAGAAGAGTCAATAGCATATCTAAAATCATGACCTGGTCTATCTTCAACAAAAGTAATTTGACTGTCGTAACTTGAATTTGATTTAGGACGATATATGTCGAGGATTTTACAAATTTTTGTCACAAGATCTATATTTGAAACCTCTGAATTACCTCCTATGTTATAACTTCGACCTATATCGCCTGAATCTAAAACTGTTAAAAGTGCATCGACATGATCCTCAACAAAAAGCCAATCCCTTACATTTTTTCCATTTCCATATATCGGAATCGATTCTCCCGCTAAAGCTTTGTTTAAAACAACAGGAATTAGTTTTTCTGGAAATTGAAATGGACCATAATTATTTGAACAATTTGTGATCAAGATAGGAAAATTAAATGTTTTACCCCATGCTCTTACCAAATGATCAGAAGATGCTTTGGATGCAGAGTAAGGACTGGAAGGATCATATTTAGTTGTTTCTTTAAACATGCCCTTGCTTCCAAGAGAACCATATACTTCATCTGTTGAAATGTGCAAAAATCTGAAGGTTGAGGGTTTACCAGCATCTTTCCAATATTTATTTGCGCAATCTAACAAGTTGAATGTACCAATAATGTTTGTTTCAATAAAATTAACTGGGGAATCAATAGATTTATCCACATGAGTTTCTGCAGCAAAATGTATTACTCTGTCAGGTGAGAATTCTTTAAGGGCATCATAGAGGGAATTCCTATCTCTAATGTCTAATTTAACAAATGAATATGCTTTATTTTTTGAAATAGTTTCTAAACTTGCTTTTGAAGATGCATAGGTAAGGGAATCTAAATTTAATACCGAAAATTTTCGAGAAATTGCTTCTCTGATAAAAGCTGAACCAATAAATCCAGCGCCCCCGGTAACTAATAGTTTCAATTTATTCAAAAAGATATTTTTAAATTCGTATTGTAACTATTCAATTAGTAAAATCACAGAACTAAAAAAATTTTTCATTGTCTTTCTTTATCAATAAATGAGTACAAGTGCATTATTGATCCATGAATCCTGCCAGGAGCCTTTACTAAGTCTATTATGAATCCTATAGCTCCCACAAAAACCCAAGAGCCTGGAAATAAAAATTGAGTGTTAACTTTATTTGATAAAGGTTTAAATATGCCCCGATATAAGAAATAACAAAATAGAAAAATTGACCAGAAAATTTTATTCAAGTTTGGTATAAATAGAAAAGCATCCTCATTCCATACCTCGCCGGAGACTATGTGATTCCATCTATATAATAGTATTGAGAAAATAATAAATGCTAAGCCCATATATGAAAATTTCTCTTTTAATAAAATGCTAACCTTAGAGTTCTCGAATGAATAAATAAACCACTTATTGATAAGTTGTGAGAAAGTATCAGGCAATCCATGGTAATTAATAACAATTTTTTGTTGTTTGGATATTTTATTTGTTTTGTGGAAACGATTTATCCATTCCCAATCTTCTCCCGCTCTGACGTGCTCAAGAAATCCATTGGAAGACAAAAAAGAGGATTTTTTTACAACAGAGCCAGGCAAACATTCTACTGATCTTTCTCCATATGTTGCTGCTTTTAATACATGATGAAAGAAGCTGCTTGAAGAACAAATCATATTAGCAATTACAAGAGCGGATGAATCGTCAAATAATTTTTTTATCATTTGCTCTAACCAGTCTTCTGTTGGAAGAGTTCTAATATCCAAAAATGCTATGAGATCATGCTCAGCATTTTTTGCTCCTAAATTTCTTGCAGCCCCAGGAAAAATTGGATCAGAAAAAATAATTTTAGTTATAAAATTTTTTTCTTGCTTAATTTTGTTAATAGCAAGTTCCCAATTACCTATTTTTGAAATAACAAAAATTATTTCTTTTGGTTGTAATGTTTGTTTACTGATAGATCTAAAAAGGTCCGAAATGTATTGCGACCCGTTTGAGAGTGGAATAACAATAGAAACATTGTAATTTGAATTAACTTTCATCAAACCTTCTAAGTAACTGAGGATATGTTTGACTGACATATTCCTCTTGAGAAAGAACTTTAATGTCTCCCTGTTTATATTTTTTTTCTAAAATATCTAGACATGATACAAATAAATCAATTTGATTTTTTCCAGAAATAAAATTGTGAGGATGGGACCATAAATTAATAACACCATTTGTTTTAATTGCATCCTCAAGAGCAGACTGAAAGCGGAGGGTGGTAACCTTGATTGGAACCAACTTTCTAATACCATGCCGCCAATTCAAAAAGTGCTCTCCAAGAATTGGAATAGGTTTATCTGTGAATTTAGAGGGATTTGCAGATTTTGCATTAATATTAAATTCACTCAATAACTGAAAAAATCTTTTTAGCAATGGTGAGGAGATATCATTTTTTATTTTCTCTCTGTATGCTTCGATACCAAAATTAGATAATAATTCTTTACGTTCAATTATATTTCTAGGAAAAATAAAAGTATTAGATGTTATAGAATGTTCTCTATACCAGTCAATAATTCCTTCTATCTCAACATACAATGCGTTAATATCACTCACATCCCATGAAAGGTGTGTAAATCCATGTGAGCATATTTCATGTGCCTGGTTCTCATAAGAACGGACTAATGATATCAACTCAGGACAAAACCAACTAGAGTCCATTGATTCATGGGGATCAGTTATATAATTATTTAACCAAATTTGATGTTCTTTAGAGTTTTTTAATCTTTCTGACCAATTACTCAGAAAATACTCTTTATCCATAGTAAAAGCTCCAACAAAAGCAAATGTTGACGAAAAGTTTTTCTCTTCAAGGGCATCCAGAATAGTTTTGTATGCTTGATAAATATTTGATGCCGTAAATTGAGACTTATGGTAAGGCAACAAATTATCAATAAGGCCCCACTTTCCCTCACAATCAAAAGAAATGATACATGTTCCTCTCATAAACGAAGGTAATCTTTGAGGAAGTTTAATAAAATCATAATTAAATACTAAATAAAGTAAAAATCTAAAAAGGATTATGAATATCTTTAAATTGTTTTGCCATTTTATCTTTTTCAGATATTAAAACCTTTGTATCATTTTTAATACCCCAGTCTATTTTGAATTCATTATCATTGAAGATAACAGAAATCTCATTTTCAGGTGAATAAAAATTTGAACATTTGTATATCACTTCAGTATCATCTTCATGCGTAAGGAATCCATGAAGAAAACCCTCTGGAATTAGGATTTGCTTTTTATTCTCAGCAGTTATCAATTCAGAGCTCCAGTTCATAAACGTTTTCGAACTTTTTCTTATATCTACAAACACATCTAAAAAAGATCCCCTGCCGCATCTAACTAATTTTGCCTGAGCAAATGGGGCTGACTGAGCATGCAGACCTCGAAGTGTATGTTTTTTATAAGAGATTGAGTGATTTTCTTGCAAAAATTTATAAAAGATATTTGCTTTTGTTAAATCTCTTTCGTTATATATTTCAGAAAATATGCCTCTGTTATCAGCATGAATCGTGGGTGTAATAATTTTCACACCTGAGAAATGATGATCAATGACTTCTATGGACATATTTGAAAAACAAAATTCATCTAATATATTGTAAATTGAAAATTATATGGAACATAACACTTATAAAAGTATGGAGAATTTTGAGTCCAAAAAGTGAAAGCGAAAAATAATCCAAGAATTGATCCAATTACCGAAAGCTCTCTTAACCTACTTGGAATACTTATGGCCCTTCCAAGAATAATTAATACAAAAAACCAAAGGTAAAATCCTAATCTATCAGCTATGACAGTTGATACGGGAAGTATTATTAATGTTGTAAGAACTATACCAATAGCTCCCATAAGGATAAATTCATAGTCTTTAGGGAATAACTCCAACCATTTCTTTCTCATAAAAAATAAAAAATATAGAGCAATTAAGAAAATTATTGATATTCTAAAATACGCTCCAAATGAGCTCAAATCACCTTGTATGTATCTTTCCTGTGCAATCAAGCCAAAACTTGATAAATATATTGTTATCAAAACTGGGCTGATTAAAGCTGCGGCTATAATTGAATTTCTTAAATTAAATTTAAAAAAGTACATTGGCGCAAGAAGAAAGAACAAAATTGCACTTGAATGAAAAGATGTGGCTAAAAGAGTAAAAAATAAGAATCTTAAAAATCTTCTGTCTATAAAACTTAAAAAAGCGAATGCAAGCAATCCAAATGCTGCCCCTTGCCTAATTCCTGACATAGGTAAATTTATAATAAGAAATGGAAACGCTAATGCTAGAATAAGCAGAGGATATTTTTCTCTTTTTGCTATTGCATGAAGTCCTAAAAAAAATAAACCTGAAGTAATAACATTTAACGCTTGAAAACCAAGGCCTAATTTTTTTAACCATATCATGGTCAGGTAGTATCCAACTTCTAGTGAACCTCCATCCCTGAATGCATAAACAGCACTATCATAATCAAAAATAACATTATATACCTTCCAATCGCATCCAACTTCATACCTAAATCCACTCAGACAGAAAAGAAAAAATAGAAAACAGAAATAAAGAATCTTTTGGACTTCTGCTCCATATCTTCCAATATATGTTGCAAAAAGAAGTAGAAAATATGATACAAAATAAACCATTTTAATTTAACAAAATTAAGCCTGCCATCTCTCTAGCCATGCTTGTAACATCAGGATTGACCAAAGCTTTGCTGCATGATTGTTTTGATGATTCAAGTGTTCATCCCACAAAGCTCTTACTTTGTTGGGTTCTAATATACTATATTTTTTTATTTTTTTAACTGAAAGAAGGTCCTCACACCAATCTCTTAGCTCTTTTCTAAGCCAGCTATCCAATGGAATAGTAAACCCCTGTTTTGGCCTTTCAAATAGGGAATTAGGCAGATGTCTAGATAAGATATCTCTAAGTATATATTTTCCTTTTCTTTTATTAATAAGAAATTCTGTATTTAAACTAGAAGCAGCCTCTGCAATGCGTCTATCAATTAATGGAGCGCGAGTTTCTAGAGAAATGCTCATGGATGCTCTATCTACTTTTGTAAGGATATCTCCCGGAAGATAAATCAAACTATCCATCAACATAGTCCATCTAGACTTATCAAGTGATTCATCAAAATTATATTTATTTAAACTTTGATGTAAAAACCTATATCTTTCATTTAAAAATTTGTTAGGATCATCAAAAATACAAGTTAAATTTGCATAGAAATTTTGATAAGAGGTGCTAGTGGATAATGCATTAAAGATATTTGAAATTTTTAATAGTAGTTGAGGAGAAACCCCAGCTTGATTAAAGATTGGCTTTAAAGCAGATTTCTCAATGTTTGTATGATTTAGCCTAGAAAAAAGGGGAAATAAAAACTTCTTTATTGATAATGGGAAAAAGTTTGCAACATTCCACAGCTTGGGTGCAAGGACATGCCTGTTGTAGCCTCCAAAGATTTCATCTCCTCCGTCTCCAGTCAATACTACTGAAACATGCTTCTTTGCTTCACGAGACAATAAAAGTGTGGGGATCTGAGAATAATCTGCAAAAGGCTCATCATATATGTTCGCAAGGTCGGGAATGATATCTATTGCATCAGATTCTTTTAATATAAAAGTTGTATGATTGGTGTCTAAATGCTTAGAAATTTTTTCTGCGTATTGCGCTTCGTTGAAAATATCTTCTTCAAATCCAACTGTAAATGTATTAATTTGTTCAGTTGAATTTTTCTGCATTAAAGCAGTGATTAATGAAGAGTCAATTCCTCCTGATAAAAATGATCCAAGAGGCACATCACTAATCATATGTGAACGCACAGTATCTGCCAAAACATTTTCAATTCTGACTGAAGCTTCTTCAAATGATTCATTGAATTTATTTAGATCAGTCTTTTGTTTAACATGGTCAAAATGAGACCAGTATAATGAACTTACAGGAATAGAAGCAGGGTCGTTAAAAGAAATAATTTCGCCAGGATTTACTTTTTTTACACCAGAATCAATGCAATGATCTTCATCAATAAAACCATTTCTTAGATAATTATTAGTGCTTCTGGGATCAATTTCGAAGTTATATAATGGATTTGATCTTAGCGCTTTTAACTCAGATGCAAAAAATATTTTTTCATTTTCAATTAAATAATATAAAGGTTTTTCTCCAAAGCGATCTCTTGCTAAAAATAGCTTCTTATCATGTTTGTCCCAAATAGCCATTGCAAACATTCCTGAGCATAGGTCCAGCATTTTTTTTACTCCATAAACATCTACAGCTGCAAGGATTGTTTCAGTATCTGATGTGCCTTTCCATATGTAATCAGACTTATCTTTGTTAATTTTTGCTCTTATTTGGCCATGGTTATAGATCTCTCCATTATAAGTAATAATATATCTTCCATACTTTGACTCCATGGGCTGGCTTCCAGCGGATGAAAGATCTAATATAGACAGCCTTCTATGCCCAAAAGCAAGATTTTTTTCCTCGTCAATCCATGTGCCGTATGAATCTGGCCCACGATGACTGAGTGAACCAATCATAGGACTTATTAATTTTTCAAGATTTTTATAATCTGATGATGAATTAATCCACAAGCCAGCTATTCCACACATATTTTTATTACTTTTGCATCCAAATTTATTTAGTCAGTGTCCATGCTCCTGAACAACTCTAACAAGGTTTGTAACTGACTGTCTAAAGAGTAATTATTTTTGATCTTAAATGAGCCTGCATTGCCCATTGATTCTCTTAAATCATTATCAGATATCAGGGTATTAATAGCTCTTTTCCATTCTTCAGTTGTGCTAGCAAAAAAACCATTTACTCCATCTTCAACTATATTACAGTTTACTCCAACTGGCGATGCGATAACTGGTTTTTGACAAGCCATGTATTGAATTAGCTTATATCCACATTTACCTAAAGCCCAGGGGTCATTAAAAAGAGGCATAATGCCTACATCCATCTGATAAATGTCCTCAATTTCCGTATCTTCATTCCATTCTCTAAATTCAAAATTTATATTTTTAATATTTGTGCATCCGGATCCAATTATCAGAACCTTAAAATTATTTTTTCTTGAAAGGTCAGACAACATATCTAACAAAGGCTCCACATAAAGCCAAGTTGCAGGTGAGCCAATCCATCCAATAATTGGGACATAGTTTTTGTTTAGAAATTTATAAGAATTGTATTTTTCGAAATCAATTACTGTAGGAATTAAAATAGTATTTTTACAAAACTTTTTTGCCCATTCTTTAATGTAACTATTTCCACAAATTATTGCTGAGGCTTTTGAGCATAATGGCTCTAATTTTTTTTCTAAAAAAAATCTTGTAAATGGTCCGCTCCATAAATCATATTTATGAAAAATTGCATCGTCAAAATCTAGAATAATATTTTTATTAAAAGATAAAACAAAGGTCTCAAAAAAACTTGGTAACTGGGGAAAGAGTTCATATTGGATCCATAAAATGTCATATTTTGAGGACCTTAATAAAACAAAAAACCTTCTTAAATACCACCAAAAAATTTTCAAATAGGACGGCTTTGTGTTTTTAAAAATTTTTTCTAAATACTCATTTGGAAATAAAGGTTCAACGCGAATATTAAAATTATGTTTATTAAGTTCTTCAAAATACTGAATACATCTTTGCCTTGAGGATGCTGCAAGGTCTCCGTACATAGTCAAAACTAATATAGATTTCATTTACTATAAATATTTCTTATTTTAAATATTACTTTTTTGAGAAGATCTTGAGACTTTCTTGGAATAAAGCCTAAATAGTTTCCATGATTGTACCTAGTAAAAAATGACGCAGGGTCACAAATATTGTCTAGCAACATCATTTCAACATTATTCCTCCACAAAACATATTGCAGGCTCATCTGATCTCTTTTGCATTCATTTAGAATAATATTTAACCAACTTTCCATTGAAAGTTTAAGCTTATTGTCATTATGCTTTCTTAAAATAATATATCCTGCTGTTAAAGTTGATTGAAAATCAAAACCATTATCTTTCATTCGATTCAATAATAAATTCGTCTTATCAATTTCATCAATAGAAAGCTTGTTTACTCTTTTAAGTTCGTCTAATTCTTGAAGGATATTCTGTCTGAATGGATGTTTAAATGCAGCAATCGATGCAGAGGACTTTTTAAATTGCTCAAGAAGAAGAGTAGGATCACTTTTTAAAAGGACATTCCCATCAATGTACATTGAAAATTTTTCTTCAAACCCTAATCTAAAAAAATAGGCCTTTACATACCTATTAATTAAATTTGGTTCGATTATTTCTGTATTAGGAATTGGAAATATCTCCCAATTTCTATAATGGCCACTCTGAATCGAGTCTGAAAAACAAATATATCTGACACCGTTAAAATTAGGTTGAGCAATTAAATCATCATAATCACCAACAATACAGGTATAAACAATAATCAAATTAAAGCAATTTAGTTTTTTTGGACTCTAAATTGCACCTCATAACAACTTATAAAATTAACAAAAGATTCTTCATATATTTCTTGCATAAATCTTGATGAGTTAAAAATTAACTGAAAGATTTTTCTTATTGCATGAGAAATGTAGCGAGGACGATATGACTTAAAGACAAGTTTCACATCAGTAAGTTCCATTCCATCAATCATCACATAATTGGGGACTGAGCGTTTGAAAAGATTATTTTGAAAATAATAAGAAAAAGTATATAGCCCAAAGAATTTTGTATGTGTTGGATCACTGTAGAAAAAAGAATTTGAAAAATGTGGAACTATTACATCCAAGGTTCCATCTAATTGAAGAACTCTTTCAATCTCAATAAAAATTTTTTGCAAATCCTCTAAATGCTCAAATACATGCGAAGAAAAAATTTGTTTAACAGAGCCTGATGGAATAGCACATAAAACATCATAAATGTCTCCAACAATATCTACCTCAGGATACTCAATTAAATCAATTGAGATACTTGATTTATCAGCCTTAAACTCACCACAACCAAGCTCTAAACATATACTATCGCCTTTTTTTATATTAGGAAGGATATTATTAATATCTTTAAAATTAGCCATTAGTCAAAATTATCAATGATCTATTCTGATGATCGAATCTTTGATTGATGGGCATATGCTTCCAAAGCAAATACAATCATGGTAATCAACAAAAAACCCGCTACGGACCACCAAAGTACAATTGATAATCTTGATGGAGAGTACTTTTCTTCTTCAACAAAAGGAGATTCGATCGGTTTAAGAGCATATTCTTCTCTTACATTTGCAAGCATCTTTGTTTGAAAATGGTCCTGAAGTAAAGAGGAAATAGAATTTCTAATTTCAAGCCAATTTGTTTTTGTAAATTCGTCTGTAAGAAACTGAATGGAATTATTAGATTCAGCCGCTGCTTTCATTCTCATGGTTAGATTTAGCTCTGAAACAAGTGTAGATAAAAAATATTCAGCAAAATATGGAGATTGATGTTGAAAAGTTATGTAAATAAACCCATCCCCATTATCTCTCCTGATTGATAGAGATTTCTCATAGATCTTATGAACCTCGTGAATAGACGGTACCTGACCATCTACCCACTTGTTATTTAAAAATATCGATGGATCATAGCTTATGGAGGCACTTTCAGGACTATATGAGCTTATTGCGTAAAGGTCAGGTAATACCCCATCTATATTTATCAAGTGCTTTAAGAAACCTTTAGACTTAACTGTTTCAATAATTAAATCAGCTTTATTAGAGCTTGGTTTTCCAAGGCTTACTCCGACAGCTCCTGCAATACTGGATAGACCTTGCGTTTCTATTGGGGAAGATGTCTCTCCTGAGTTAGCAATTTCATAGATTCCCGAGGACCTATAAATATTAGGTTGGACAATTGCATATATTAAAGAAATAGTAAATATTGTTAATGTAGATATTAGGATAATAGATAATCTTTTTTTTATAAAAGATATACCAAGAACAAGGGTAATCTCATTGCCAGATTGATTAGAAAGATTATTGTTCATATTATTTATCTTTAAAATGATAAGGAGTCATTTTACATTATATTTTGTAAAATAACTCTAGGCATTATCATTGCCTTATATCCAATAAATTAATAATGTCATTTGTTCTTAGCTCTCTCCCCTTTTCATTTGGGTGATGATCAGATTCACAAAAATAATTAATGTCTTTAATAGGTTCTTGAACATGTAATTTCATATCTAACGCTGTAATCATGCTATTAAGTTCATTTATTTTTAATTCATCATATGAAATGTCATGCAGAGTAGATGGAACAACAAAGAAAATCTCTGCATTTGAGAAATATGACTTGAAAAAGCTTTTATATATATCAAGTTGTTTTTTTAAAACCTTCAAATCTACTAGACCATACGAACCAGAGTAAGCTGTTTTTATAGCAGAGGGATCTAAATATCTTGGATCAGACAAAGTACATTTAAAATCATCAAATATAAAATCTCCAAACTCTTCATCTACTTGAAAAAAAATGCTTTCTTGATTTATAGATTTTTTATATAAAAAACTCAAAATGGATTGATTTGGAATCATTTTTGAAATCCTTAACCTACCGAGAATGTCACGATCAAAATCATTCCATGGTGGCTCATGAATTGCGTGAATTGTTGACCAAATAATATATTGAATTTTTTTGGCTTTAAATGGTGGGATAGTTTCCTCAAGATAATTAAAGTAATTTTTATAATTAACGCCATTTGAATGCATTGAAAGATTATAAAAATTTTTGTTAGTAGCTTTACTAAGATCATTGGCTGAAATACCCCACATTGAATTTGAGCCTCCAATGATTAAGCCTTCAATTTCTTTATTATATTTTTCTAATCCGCTATTTCTTGTTTCTATAATTCCAGTTACGCCATGATCATCAAATTGATAATGATCATAGAAAACGTATAAAACATAAGTTACTCCTAAGAATATAGGAATAATAGAGAAAAAGAATTTACCTTTGACCATACGCAGCATACTCAAAGCCTTGACCAGAAAGCAAAAGAAACATTAATAAATATATAGTAAATTGACCATACTTGGTTCTTAGAAATTTATAATTCCTTTTGGATACAGTCTTATTATGATAACCAAAAAACTCAATTCCAACTATAACAAACGCTACACCAGTAGATGCCAAAACATACTTTGGTGTGTTAAGAATTATTGAAATTAACTCATTAAAACTTGGAAATATATAAGCTTGCGGGCTGATAAAATTTATCAGCTTTTCGCTTAGCCTAGGTATATTATTATCAGTAAACATAACATCTCCGAATGGAATTGCTATGACTAATAAAATAAGCGCTAAAATACTGTGATGCCTTTTAAGGAGTTCAATAGTAAGCAAAAATGCTAGAGCATGGATGACTCCCCAATAAAAGAAATTTATAGAAACACCATGCCAAGCTGCTGATGAGACATAAACTGCAAAAATTGCAAGAAATGTATTGCCCGAAATTTTTTTTACTGGATCATAGAATAGATTCTTTAAAACAACAGACAGTGCAACATGCCAACTTCTCCAAAATTCGATTACACTTCTAGAAGTGAAAGGCTGGGTAAAGTTGAGAGGTATTTTTGCACCAAATATTCCTACGATCCCATATGCCATAAGAGAGATACCAGCAAAATTAAAATACAAAAATATTCTAAACAAAACCGCAAATAAAATAATTGCTAAGGGGCTTGTATTCTCCAACATCGCTAAATAATAAGTCATGGGTGCTGAGATAACTTTGAAGAAAAAAAATCCTATTACTAAAAACGGAAAGTAGTATCTTAATCGATTGAGAAGTGATGATGGAATGATATTAAATACTACTGGCATTGGGCCTGAAATTAATACAATGGGATTTGCTGCAATGAATAATTTTTTAATGTTTAAATTATTTCTAAAAATTAAAAATGCCAAATAAGCGGTGTAAAAAGAAAGCCCATATATCAATGGATTTGATGATGCAGCATGGGAACCAGTAATAGTTCCAGCAAGACCAAAATATGAGAATATGGATATAGCAAAAAATAAAACATAAGCATAAAAATGAAGAACAAGCTTGTTTTTTTGAATTGGCTTGAAGAGAGCAATTGAAATAAGTATCGCTGCAATAATTAGTGGAGATAGGATTTCTCCAAGCAAAACAATTAAGTTAGCATTATATAAAGAGTTATAAATATATAACCCTGTAAAACAAATAATTGAATATATGTATACTTTCATCATTTTTTAGCTACATCAATTGATTAATAAATTTATCTAAATTACGATTCATTTAACTCATTCTTTTTGATTCAAATCTTTTAATGATTGGGATTCAATGATTCCCTTTTCAAAATTACCAAAATACTCAACCGCACCCTCATTGAAAACTGCTATTTGATCTGCGTGCTGCAAAAGATTAAGGTCATGGGTAATAAAAAATGTAATTTTGTCATGCTTAGATGACTGAAGATGGCTAATAAAATGTTCTTTATTATTATTATCAAGTGCACTTGTTGGCTCATCAAAAATTACAACCTCATGATCTCTGTAAATTGATCGTGCAATTCCCAAGCGTTGCACTTGACCAGAACTTAAATTAATGTTTTTTATATAGTTATTTGGGGCAAGATTTTTATTTTCAGAGAGGTTAGCTATTCGTAATGCTTTTTCTAGCTTTTTTTCATCGATTGAAGCTTTGGATGAAAAATGTATGTTTTGTTGAACTGTATCATTAAATAAGTGCACCTCAGGTGGTAAATATGAAATTTTTTCATGCCAAGATTTATTTTCATAAATATCAATTTCTACGTCATTAATATAAAAACTACCTTTTGTTGGCTTAAGAAGGCCCATAACCATATCAACAAAAGTAGATTTTCCTGAGCCTGAATAACCAGTAATACCAATTATCTGACCTCGTTTAAATTCTAAATTAGTTTTTTTAATTGAAAAACTATTATCAGGATATGAAAATTCAATGTCTTTAACTCTTAATAAATTTATTTTTGAGATATTTTGATTTGTATCTTTTCTTTCTGAAATCTCTTCTGACTCATTTAGAAAATATGCAAGAGTGTTTAACGAATGAACATTTCCTGTAATTGTTGAAGAAAATGTATATATTTGCTGAATAGCCGGCAATAATTTAAATGCGCTGAAAAGGAAAATTGAATAACTTGGAAGATTCTCTAGTAATGTTCTTTGCTCCTCACCAATTAATAAAAAAACTATTCCAGAGGCAGCAAGGATTAAGATCATTGTTTCAACAACATATCTTGGCAAAAGTGAGATATTCATATTACTCCTTAAAGCATTACCCCATAAATTACTGGCATCTGTAAAACCTTTTTGAAAAAGCTCTTCGTTATTCCAGATATGAATCTGCTTCATTGATTCAAATGTATCATTTAAATATTTATAACGATTTTGGTGAGCATCTGTAAGCCTTTTACTGTTTGTATTTAAAGAGCTTTTAAGTATTAAAAAGAGTATTCCATAGATAGATGCAATGGCAATAAAAAGAACTAGGCTTACCTGCCAACTTATTGTAATGAGAAATAAAATGAGAATTAAACATAAAAATATGCTTTTGTTGATCATTAAAAGTGGAAGGAAAATATTTTGTGTGACTCTCACAGTTTCTTGGTAAATTTCATTTATCATTTTTGATTTATCGATCAGTAAATATTTACTCCAATCAGTAAATAGATACTTATCAAAAACCCTTTGGCTCAAGTCTACTCCACCTAAAGTTGCAATTTTTGATAGATAAGTAACAGATAAAAAAGAAGCAACACCTCCAACTCCTATAAAAATAATAGTTGATATTGCAAAAAATAATATAAAAGCGGAGATACTACTAAATTCCAAAAAATTGAACAAATAAGAAAATGCATCTGTTTCTAATGCAGAGGTTGGATCAGAAGCTAGATAGATTAAAGGGCCCAACAAAGAAATTCCTCCTACTTCAAAAAGACATGAGATGAATAATAAGAGTTGAAGGACTATAAACTTTTTTTTAATTACAGGAGACGAAACAAGCAATTTAAGGTTAGAAAACTTAAACCTCATAATCAAAATTTTATCTTATAAAAGTTAACATACCAATCTAAAAAATTTTTAACTCCCTCTTCAACACTTACTGTTGGTTTATATTGATATTCGGACTGCAATAGTGAGGTGTCGCAAAAAGTAGTTTCGACATCTCCTATCTGTAATGGCGCGAATACTTTTTTAAATTCTTTATTAAAATATTTCTCAATAATCTCTATAAATGCCATTAATTCTATCTTTTCTCCCCTACCAATATTTAAAATTTTCCAGGGAGCAGAACTCGATGAAGGTGAGATATTATTAGAATTTTTTCTAGGTGGCTTAATTAGAACTTTATATATTCCATTAACTATGTCGTCAATGTATGTAAAATCCCTAGCATGCTTACCATTATTGTTAATTTGAATTGGCTCATTTTTTGTAATAGCTTGAGCGAACTTAAAAAGTGCCATATCCGGCCTGCCCCATGGGCCATATACTGTGAAGAATCTCAATCCTGTGGTTGGAATGGAATGAATATATGAATAAGAGTGAGCCATTAACTCATTACTCTTTTTCGTTGCAGCATACAAGCTAATTGGGTGATCGACATTTTGGTTTTCTTCAAATGGTATTTCACTATTCATGCCATATACTGAACTGGAAGAAGCATAAACCAAATGATCTACAGACAACTCTTTTGATGCCTCTAGGATATTTGCAAAACCCTGAATATTCGAATCAATATAAACACTTGGATTTTCTATTGAATATTGCACCCCAGCCTGCGCTGCTAAATTAACAATGGATTGGATTTCGTGATCTAATACAAACTTCATCAATGTGTCTTTATCTGAGATATCAATGCTTTCAAAAAAATAATTTTCAAATTTTAATAATTGATTATTTCTGGCATTTTTAAGATCAACACTGTAATAATTATTTAAATTATCTATACCAAAAACGTAGAATCCCTTTTCAAGTAAGTATTTTGATAAATGGAATCCTATAAAACCAGCAGATCCCGTAACTAATATTTTGTTCATAATGTTAGGTCTCTATTTTGAACTGATAAAATGGACTTCAAATCATAAATAAATGTGTTTGGATTTTTATTAGGATTAAATGATTTATTAATGAGCTTTTTAAATTGCTTATGAGCTACTGCAATTATAATAAAGTCATATTTAGATTTTTGGATTTTGCTAAGTGATTTAAATTGTTTTGCATATGCATGATTTTTATCTTTAGAAATTTGAAAATATGGATCATAAATGTCAATGTGTTTGAAAGACTTTTTTAAACAGCGAACAAGATCCACTACCTTAGAATTTCTAAAATCAGGGCAATTCTCTTTGAAAGTAGCTCCAAGAATTAAGCCCTTAGCCTTGTTTAATGTTAGCTTTCTATCTTTAAGATTTCTTAGTAAATTTTTAGTAATGACTCCCGGAACCATTTCATTTGTCTCTCTACCAGCAAGAATCATTTTTGGATTAAATCCAATCTGAGTTGCCTTAAATGTTAAATAATATGGATCAACTCCGATGCAGTGTCCGCCAACTAATCCAGGCTTAAAATCTAAAAAATTCCATTTAGTATTTGAAGCTTTAAGAACTTCTGAAAAATCAATATCCATATTTGAAAAGAGATTAGATAATTCATTCATTAGAGCAATATTTATATCTCTTTGTGTATTTTCAATTACTTTTGCTGCCTCAGCCACTTTGATTGAAGAAGCTTTAAATGTTCCTGCCAAAATTATTGATTTATAAAGTTGATCAATAGTCTTTAATGCTTTTGGATGAGAAGCGCTCACAACCTTAGTTATTGTTGAGAGTTTTCTTTTCTTGTCTCCTGGATTAATTCTTTCTGGGCTGTAACCTACATAAAAATCATTATTTATTAAAAGGCCTGAAACAGATTCTAAAATTGGTACACATATCTCCTCTGTTAATCCTGGATACACGGTTGATTCAAAAATTACATAGTTTCCTTTTTGAAGATACTTTCCAATGTTTTTGCATGCTTTTTTAAGTGCAGATAAATTGGGATTTTTTTTGCTATCAATTGGAGTTGGAACAGTGACAATAAAAATATCTTGATTATTTAAAATATGCTCGTCTGAAAAAATTTTATTTTTTACCTTCCTAAGACTTTCTGGACTAATTTCCAAAGTTTCATCATATCCAGACAACAAACCTTCTACTCGTCTTTGATTTAAGTCAAAACCACTAACATCATATTTTTTTTGGAACTCAACAAATAATGGCAAACCAACATAGCCCAGACCTATAATGCATATTTTTGTTTTGCTTGATAATTTCATTTTTTTATATCAGTGATCATTTTTCTCAGTAATTATAAATAAATCTTTATTTATATACTGAAGTAAGATTTTTTTATTAAGTATCTCCTCGACAATCATAATTTTTTGCTCTAATTCATTTTTATCAAAACCTGGAAAATTAGAATTGAAGTATCTTATATTTTTTTTCTTGGTTGACGAAAAGAATTTGCCATACTCTTTAATTTTAATAAGACTAGTGTGAGCAAAAGTTCTGAGCATAATATAAAACATATTAAATGATGCCTCAGTCTTGTGAGATAACATTTTATTTAAAATTGATTTTATCTTCATAAATGATGTTTTGGCAGCAGTGAAGTTATCGATTAAATTTGAAATATTTTCTAAGTCATTACTTTCAAATAAATATTTTTCTGGGGCCTTAATGATCTCGATAATTTCATTTTTATCCTTCACATTCTTGCCAATATTTCTTGTAATATTTACATTATTTTTATTAGGTAATGGGTAGTAACTTATTATCTTCTTATTCATAAAGTGTGCTTCTAATGAAGTTGTGCATCCGTTTTGTATTAATAAATCACACTCCTTAATCCACTCGATCGATGTATATTCTCTGACAACTTCAAGATTATTAAATCCATTAAAAATACTCTTATAAAAATCTAAATCTTCACTTGGGTGTGGTCTTAAATAAAACTGCTTTTGAGGAAATTCTGACAAAACAGCTGCAATCATTTCTAGGAAGTTTCCCATGACCTCCATGGTTTGAGAATAAATAGAAATTGTATTTGTATTCTGATGTATGTTTGAATCTTTTCTATTTGTATTTTTAAACCAAGTTAAATTATCAATATGATGATTTACTGCCGCAAAATTAGTATTAAATAAAATATAGCCTGATTCCTTTACTCTTGATGTTTTATCTAGTAACGAACAAATTTCGCTACCTTGTTTCAAGTCAAATCTTGGGCAACCAACTTTATAAATTGATAGGGGTTTATCAGGCACCAAAGATTTATAAAAATTTTTTTGATATTGTCCCCAACACAAAATTGCATCATCATTATTTAAACAATCTGGATTAAGTTGTCTTTCAAGCTCCTCATTCCAATCATCCATATCACCTGCTAAAACCCCGCCTTCTTCATGATAATAAGCTAAACTAAAATCTTGAGCCTTTAACGTATTAAAATAATCCATATTGCATGGAAATCTTTCAGGGAAAACATTCTTACCAAAATATACTCCGCCTTTAACATATTTTAAGAGCTTGTTTAAAAGATTATGCTGTCCCACAAAGCAATGGACATTTTGCTCTGCAAGAAGCGAAGCCAAAATTATTTTATAGTCAAGTTCTCTTGAGCTAATTTCAAGAGGTATGAATACTGACTTTTTTTTGGAATACATCAAATTAAGCTCAAGTACCAATAGCGATGTAGGTTAATTTATTTTCTATTACCTTTTGCCTGCTTAAGATATTTCTTCCATCAAAAATTACTCCAGCCTTTAGTTTTTTTAGTTGACTAAAATCAGGATTCCAAAATTCTTTCCATTCAGTGCAAATTATTAATGCGTCATAGGAATCAATATTTTGGTATTTATCTGTTAGATGGGTTACATTCTTGAAATTTTTAAAGCGTGATTTTGTCTTTTCAAGAGCTTTTGGATCATAAATACCTACAGAGACAGATTGTTCTGCAAAACGTGAAATAAGCTTAATGGAAACTGACTCGCGAATATCATCTGTATTTGGTTTAAAAGATGATCCCCAGAATAAAAGATTGATTTTTGAAAGGTCATCAAATCTTTTGATAATTTTTAAAAAAAATAAGTCTTCCATAGCTTTATTTTGAAGGTGCGTCGCCTCCAAAATGTTTGATTTAATATTGTTAGTACTTTGAAAATTAATTAATGCATTAATATCTTTTGGAAAACATGAGCCTCCATATCCAAGTCCTGCATAGAGGAATTGATCGCCAATCCTTGAATCAGAGCCAAGACCTCTTCTAACTTCATGCATATCAGCATTAGTTTTGTCAGCAATTACTGCCATCTCGTTAACAAAACTGATTTTAGTTGCTAAAAATGCATTTGCAGCATACTTCGAAAGCTCAGCTGATGCTGGTGACATAACAATTAACTTATCTGATTTTCTGCTGAATGGTCTATACAGCTCTTTGAGCACTGAGATTGAATGATTCGAATTAGAGCCGATAATTATCCTTTCTGGTCTCATAAAATCATTTACTGCAGAGCCTTCTCTTAAAAATTCAGGATTAGAAACTACATCTACAGATAGATTTTTTGACAATCTTTCATTGAATAATTGTGTTAGCTTGAAGTTTGTTCCAAGTGGGACTGTAGATTTGAGAATAATGATCGCATCTTTTGTAAGTAATTCACATAAACTCTCGCATACTGCATGTAAGTTTTTTAAGTCAGGTTTTTGATTTTCATCATTAGGAGTATCAACACAAATAAAAAAAAGATCTGAATCAGCAACATTTTTATAGTGTGATTCAAACTTCAAGAATCCAGTTGAAATATTTTTTTTTACTAATTCTTCTAAATCTGGTTCAAATATTGGAATCGAGCCAGATCTCAAAGATTCTACTTTCGTTCTATCGATATCAAGACAAGTTACTTCATTCTCCATATCTGCCAAACAAGCGCCTGTAACTAAACCAACATAGCCTGAACCAATTATGCAAATTTTCATTTAATGTAAATAGAATTAACGAATTTAATTATATAAGATTAGTGATAGCGATGCATTGAAATTAAATTTAGTAAACCTAAAAGGATATTAACGATTTAAGATAGTCTTTCCATTGCAGCTGAAAGAGATGGAATAGTTTCAAATTCGTCATTTAAATTGTTGGAAAATAATAATAGCTTTCCAACTCCAGCATTTTTGGCTGCTTCAAGATCACTTAATTTATCACCAATCATCATTGAAGCTTTCATATCTATATTAAAATCCTCTTTGGCTTGATTAAACAATAATGAGCCTGGTTTCCTGCATAAGCATACTTTTTTATATTTTTGATTGCCAAAATCAGGGTGATGAGGGCAATAATAAGTTTTAGTCAAATTAACACCTTTTTCAAAAAATTTATCTTTTATCCAAGCAGATAGTTCAAGAAACTCACCCTCTGTATATTTTCCTCGAGCAATTCCTGCCTGATTTGTAATTACAATAATGAGGTAATTTTTATCCTGAGCTATTTTTGTCAACTTAAAAATGTTATCTATAAAAATGATGTCAGAAATTCTATGCACATGTCCCAAGTCTTGGTTGATAACTCCATCACGGTCAAGAAACAAGGCTTTAGTTGTCATACTAGGGTATAAAGACTAATAAAATTTTTTTGAATAAAACAAGCATTTAAAAAACACTTTCAAGTTTTTCAAGCGCAATCCAAAAACCTTCCCCGCGGTTCTTATGTCCTTGCCAAATTTCTGGAATAAAAGATGCATTTGGCGATAAATCATTTAAGATTTCAGACATCTTCACAAAATCTATCTCTCCATCTCCAACCTGCAAGCCTTCCCCGTTTATTCCACTTGCATCGCCAATATGCAAATGAGCGGCATAGGGTCCAACTGCCTTACAGAATTCGTAAAAATCATAGTTGAAGTGATTACAAGTTAGCATTGAATGAGATACATCAAAACAAATCCTTAGATTTAAGCTCTCACATATATTTATAATTTCATCTGGATGAACAAACAAATTTTGATATCTTTGACCACCAAAATGCCATGGAAACGGTGCCATAGTTTGAGGGATTAGTTCAATTCCTTCCATATCCAGTCTCTCAAGTGAATCTTGAAATACTTTATATGATGAGGCAACTTCATGCGGTAAAAAATTTTTGTCCATTGAAAATCCACCGATGTTTGTAACAATTAACGGTTTATTAGTATTAGGAAAGTATTTTTTAAAATCTCTTGTTAAATTTATTACTTTTTGCATGTTGTTAATAGAGGTCTTAAGGTAACTTTTATCATTTGAAGCAAGATCTAACAAATGACTATTTTCGAATAATTCAGGAGCATGAATTACAAAACCAGACTGATATTCTCCCTTAAAATAATCAGATAGGTTTAGATTTAGATCAGAATATGAAAGATGAAACTCAAATATATCAGGTGAAATAAGTTCATTAAATTGATTGAAATCATGATGACGAACCGGAATACCCCATGGTCTTGAAAAAGAATATATTTTGGCTGTTGTTATATCCTTAGATATGTCTGTAAGAAAAAAATAATCCTCTTCCGAGATTTTACGGTCAATCTTTACACCTACAAGCTTATCAATATATTGAGGTGACAATCCTTGTCCTGGACTACGAACTTTTATATCTTCAATTGTGAGAATTTTTCCTTTATCTAAATCTCTGGATGCAACTAGGCTTTTTGATAAATTCTCACGATTAATCATTTCACCCTGTGACATAGTCCTAATCCCATTTCCAATTGATCTCTCGATCTCTCTTACAGACTCAACCATATTCTTAAATTCATTTGGAGTTAAGCTAGCAGCGTGATCTGGACCCTCCAATGAACGATCAGTGGTGAAATGTCTTTCTATCAGGCATATATCCATTGCGGAAGCTGCTAGAGTGATATTAATTCCTCTCTCATGACCTGAGTAACCTATATTTGAATGTATATTTTTTAAAGCATGAATAAATTTAAGGTTTATGTCATCAATAGGAGCCGGGTAGGTACTATTACAGTGCAAAAGTACAAACTCTGAATATAAGTTATTTAAATATTGCGTTGTATATGATATTTCCTCAAGAGTGCTCATACCTGTTGAGAGAAACATTGGTTTCTTAGTTTTTGAAATATATTTTATTAGTGGAAGGTTAGTCAAATCAGCAGAGGCAACTTTATAAGCTGGCACGCCAATTTCTTCAAGAACATCTACGCTACTTGAGTCCCATGGTGTACACAGGTATGTTATGCCTTTTGACTTACAATAATCATTTAATCTGAAATGATCTTGCACAGGAAGTTCAAATTTTCTTAACAAATCTATTACATATTCTGTTCCAAGGTCTTCACCAGATTTTTTTATTGATTTTGACCTATATACTTCATCTATATGTCTTAATTGAAACTTCGCACAATCAGCACCGGAGTCATGCGCCTTATCAATTAGATCAATTGCAGCATCAAAACTTCCATTATGATTATTTCCAATTTCAGCAATAATAAAGATTCTCTTGCTGCTGATTTCATGTGATCCTACTAACATATTTTAATTGCTATCTTTTTAGTTAAATATTAGTTATTCCCTAAATTTCCATGATTGAAGGCCGTTTTCATCAAACGAAAAATTTACTACATTTAGTTTTTTATTTTTTAAATATTTTACTAATTTAGGTCGAGAGAATGGTTTTGCATAGAAGATAAAAAAACCACCTCCCCCAGCACCAAGAAGTTTTCCCCCAATAGCACCATTTTTCATTGCGCCAGAGTAAATATTATCAAGTTTTTTATTACTTATTTTTGAACTAAATTTTCTTTTGAATTGCCAAGCAGTGTCCAGCAATACTGCAAAATCATCCAGATTTCCCTTTAAAATTTTATTTTTTATTTTATGGGTATTTTCAACATTTAACTTTACAAGATCGTGAATCTTTTTTTTAGACATTGAGTTTTTTTGGTCATCATGGATATTACCTGAATTATGAGAAATGCCTGTATCACAGAGCACCAAGCATTGTTCTAATTCTAATTTTGTTCTTCTGGCCAGACGTAAAGGATGAACTAAATTGTCATCTAATGAAAATTCCATAAAGTTGAACCCACCAAATGTGCATGCATATTGATCTTGCCAACCGCCAGAAATTTGTAAACTCAATCTTTCAGACTGATATGCGATCTCAGCCATCTCATATTCACTCCATGGATCTGACTTAAATTCATTAAAGCAACCTAATATAGCTGCAGAAACAGCAGAAGACCCCCCAAGCCCTGAGCTAAAAGGAAAATCAGAGTAGATTTGTAACTCAAAACCAAAGTCTGGATCAATCAACTTGATAACAGATTGAATTAAACTTAAATCTGTTTTTTGTTTCAATGCTGTCTTTAAATTAGGCGCCTTAATTTCTTTGTTTAAATCTAATGATGAAATAACAATTTTTTTGTCATTGCGTTTTTTTAGAATCGCATGGCTATACAAAGAAATTGTTGCATTTATTACTGCTCCCTTTTGTGTAGCAAAAAAATGAGTTAGGTCAGATCCTCCGCCACCAAAACTGATCCTTACCGGAGCTTTTGCTCTAGAATAATTTGATTTTTCAGGAGCAACAGGAAAGTCATTTAAAGTATAAATTTTTTGTAAGATACCTTTTGAATTAACTACAGGTATTACCTTTATATTATTATCAAATTTTTTAATAACAGACTCTCTAGGTGTAAATAAATCTACCGAAACAAAATTTGTATTCATGCAGTTCTTAATGGCATCTGAAAGCTTAAAATCTGAAACTAACTTTCTTCGAATATCTCCATCAGTTGCAACTCCCAAAAGCTTTGATGATTTATTAACAATTAAAATTATCCCATGCTTATTTTTATCCAAACGCAATAAGGCATCTTTGATGGATGCGGTCGGAAGAACTGTAAAATTAGAAAGCTTAGTCATATTCAAATGTTGTTACAAAATCAAAGCAAATGCTCCTCCACAAGAGCACAAATTTCATGCCCTGCCATTGTATGAAATTCTTGAATAATTGGAGTACTTGTTGACGGAGCTTTGAATACAACATCAGCATACTCTTCAATCTTGGTATTCTCATGATCACCTGTATATAAAATAACGGTTACTCCCATATTTTTTGCAGCACAAGCTGCACGTAAAACATTCTCACTATTACCACTTGTCGAATAGGCCATCAAAATGTCATTTGACTGACCGAGTGTTTCTAATTGCCTCTTGAAAATGTCCTCATAACCAAAATCGTTTGCCCATGCTGTCATAAAAGAGCTATCAGTTGTTAAAGCTATTGCAGCTATGCCTTGCCTTGGTCTTGAGTGATCAAGAGTCGCACAATATTCTGCAGCCATATGCTGAGCCTCGGCAGCGCTGCCGCCATTACCACAAAATAGAATTTTGTTACCCTGTATAATTGCTTTTTCAGTTAATTTAGCAATATCAAGAATCTGACTAGCCAAGTATTTTGAAGAATCATTAATTAATTTAGCTCGAAAAGAGAATGACTTTAATAATTCGCTATAAATTTCAGACTGTTTGTTATTTTTCATTTTATAAGTCTATATATACCATTGTAACTAATTGGAGTGATCATTAGCTATAAATACTCTCTCATAATCATTTCACAAAAACGAATATCCTCTATTTCATCAATTTGAAACATTTTAAAATGCTCAAGCTCAAAAAAACCAATTTTTCCTGCCAAGCGATTGTTATGTTGTCTCAAAAAAGACGGTTTAAATAAATAAAAAGAGCCGTTTTCTATAAAAGTTTCTTTAATTTTTTGACGCATTTTTCTTTTATTGAAATCATAATTTAACGCCTCTGGCTCACCATTATTTAGATGCCAAATAAAACGATCAGCTGCTCTTGAAACTGATAATATAGAGTCATATCCTTCTTTGTGGAAAAGCTCAATAGATTTTTCAAGATCACTGATATGCCTTATCGGAGATGTGGGCTGCATTCCAACAACAAGATCCACATTTTCACCATCTTTTTCAATCTCATTAATTGCATGCAACCAAGCGCTCTCCGATGATGCACTATCAGATGAAAGTTTTTCTGGTCTGGCGATGATATTTGCTCCATATTGCTCAGCAATATCTAAAATTTCTTGAGAATCAGAACTTATCCAAGTTGAATCAATGTTGCTTGCTCCGAGCGACTGCTCAATACTCCAAGCTATTAGGGGCTTTCCTCCAACTTGAATGATATTTTTATTTGGGATTCCTTTAGATCCGCCTCTTGCTAGTATAATTCCTGCTACCATAGTTCTATTCTTTACAATATGGAGGCTGAAGCCGGAATCGAACCGGCGTGAACGGCTTTGCAGGCCGCTGCATGACCACTCTGCCATCCAGCCAAAAGAAGTAAGTATATTCTATTTTTAGCACAATTTTTTGAAGGAATATTTAATCTTTATAGTAATAAAGTCTTTCAATATCCTCATCATTGGTCTCTTCGCCATACTGAATCTCAATAATTCGACATTCCTCAGTATAGGGATTTGTGATTTGGTGCCACTGACTTACTGGAACATCAAATCTGTTTCCTTGCTTTAAGGTTATTGTATTTACATTAGAGGGATCAGACTCACTATAATTTACATCACACTTTCCAGCAGATATTAACCAGGATTCACTTCTTTTAAAATGTCGCTGAAAACTCATACCCTGATTTGGTTTAACTACAAGCTCTTTTACCCTAACAAAATTATCTTGAAAAAGATCAAAAAAATTTCCCCAGCGCCTAATTGTAGAGGGTGTTGTCCATTCCTTTAGAATCCAACTGCTAGAATTCTTCTTTTCATCTCCTCCTGTACTAAAATAAAACTCTACATCGCTCACATTCGTTTCGGGTATATTTTTGTCAGTTCGATCACCTCCATTACAAAAAAGAATCTTTTCGCCTGGAAACATTTCCTTCACTTTTATCAAACCATTAGAAGCTGAACCAAGCTCATCGTCATCAAAACTTATAACATGATCTACAGCTTTTATATTTTCTAAAATAAGCTTTCTTTCATGAAATGGTAGGAAAAATCTTTCTTTCTTTTTAATAAGCCACTCGTCACTATTTAGACAAACAACCAATTTATCTGCCAGCTTAGCTGCAGAATTTATATACTCAAGATGACCAGAGTGAATAGGGTCAAAGCCCCCACTTACAACTGCGATTTTCATTTATACATTATATATTATTGTTAATTAAGACTTTAGCTCAATTAATATTGGCATTAAAAAATTCTAATTATTAAATGTATCTATTGAGTATTGAACAGCAGATTTAATAGAAAGAACTACGCTTAAAAATAATACAAAGTTTGCAATAAATTGAATTAATTCGCTGCCGTTATAAAAAGACAATAAAAATAATAAGATTGCAAAAAATTGAGAGGAGGTCTTTAACTTTGCTAAAAATGTTACTTTTGTTGCAGTAGTATTCATATTTCTGGAGTTAAAATCTCGTAATGCAGAAACCCAAAATTCTCTTACGATAAGAATACAACTCATCAGAGTGACCAAAGTTGATTGAGTAACAATAGAAATTGTAATTAATAAAAAGACTAACAAGACTTTATCGGCAATTGGATCAAGAATTTCACCTAACTCTGTGGCCAGGTTATATCTTCTTGCTAGAAAACCATCAAAGAAATCTGAAATGCTTGCTAAAAAAAATAAAATTAATGCTAGGCCATATTGATCTAAATATAAAATTAATAAAAATATAATAAGTCCTGCAATTATTCTGAAGTATGTTAGAAATTGTATCAGTGAGTTCATTTCTTGAAAGCTTCCTTTATATTTAATGCAAGTTTAATACTTATCCCATCAACTGTGCATAAATCATTTATGTTAGCTGATTTTATTCTACCTAAAGATCTAAAGCGCTTAAGCAGATTTCTTTTTTTTACAGGACCCAGACCTGAAATTTTATCAAGTGCTGAATATTTAACAGTCTTAGTTTTTTTACGTCTATTGCTTGCAATAGCAAATCTATGAGACTCATCACGAATTTGTTGAAGTAGTAAAAATCCTGAGCTCTCTTTTGGTATTTCAACAATGCCATCTTTTGAAAGGATTGTTTCAGTTGATCTGATCCTTTTAGATCCTTTGACAATGCTAAGAATCATAGGTGGCTTTTTGAGTAAACTATAAAAAGTTTTGAATGCTGCTGCCAGCTGGAGTTTGCCACCATCAATTAAAATAATATCTGGCAATGGATTTATAGTCGATTTCTCAATTCTCCTTTCAAGAACGTGTATCATTGAACCTATGTCATTTCCAGATAAATCTTTTGGTATGTTATAAAGTCTATAGCTCTTTTTTTCAGGTCCATTTGAAGAAAATCTTACAGCTGACGCCACAGCGTCGTGACCACTGTGATGACTTACATCAAAACCTTCTATTGTTATATGCTTATTTTTTAATCCTAAGTTTAAGGCTAGATCATTGATGGCAAATGAATATTTATCAGCTTGATTAATACGATTTTCAATAACTTGGCTAGCATTTAGTTTACACAATTTAGCCACTCTTCTGTTATCTGAATTAATTGATGATGAAATAGAGACTTTTTTGCCAAATTTGAACTGCACAGCTTCTTTTATAAGGGAAAGATTTCTCGGCTTGATGTTTAAAATAATCTTCTTGGGTAGAGAAAAACTATTCTGGTAGTAAGAAAATATTAAACTTTGAAATAAACTATCGATATTATGCAGTTGATTTCCTTTTAGATAATGAGTTTTTGTGCCTCTGATCTTCCCATCTCTTATTGATAAGATGCATATTCCTGTACTACTCAGTTTTGAAACGCAAGAAAAGAAATCAATGCTTGTTAAGGAACTATTGAATGATTGCTCTTGGTGCATCAGATCTATACTTTTTATCCTTTTTTTTATCTCATTGGCTCTTTCAAAATCCTGTTGCTCAGCAAATTTATGCATCTGAGAAGTCATTAATTGTTTAGTCTCATTTCCTGAGGATGATAAATGATTTTGAGATGACAGAATATCTGATTGATAATTGAATTCAGAAATTAAATCTACACAAGGAGCAGAGCATCGTTGCATTTGATGTTCAATGCATGGTCTAGACCT
>CEQY01021422.1_pt1 | contig 35549 bp, 34 predicted proteins | sample 361391 | NCBI WGS metagenome assembly CEQY01 (sample SAMEA2621075, study PRJEB7988) | marine metagenome | isolation source: saline water (ENVO:00002010), including | reverse complement strand
TCATTTTTCAGGTGATAATGCTGTAGCATCCTGCGTAGTGTTTTCTATGCAGGGGCCCGAAAAAAAGAATTATAGATTATTCAATATTCCTGCAGAATTATCTGGTAACGATATTGGCTCGCTTGCACATGTTATTAAAAGAAGAATCAAATACTATGCTGATTCAGAATTGAAACCTGATGTAATTTTAATTGATGGTGGTAAAAATCAACTTAATTTCGTTAATTCAATTATTAAAGAATCTGATCATCATGACGTCAAGGTTATTTCAATCGTAAAAGGTTCAAAAAGGGTACGAGCTACTGAAACCATTATAAGTGAGGATGGTATTATTGAATTAGATAAACATTCTAAGGCTTTTTTAATCCTTCAAGAGATTCGTGATGAGTCACATAGATTTGCAATTCGAGCACAAAGAAATAAAAAAAGAAAGAAAATTTCTCACTCTGAATTAGACTCTATTAAAGGTATTGGAGAAATTCTAAAAAAACGTCTTCTAACAAAATTTAAAAACATTAAGAATATTAAATCTGCTGATATTAAAGAGTTAATGACTGTTGAAGGCATAAATGAGAAAATAGCACACTTAATTATAAAAAAGTTTAAATGATCAAAATTTTAATAAACGCATTAACTCTTTTTCGAATTGCGGTAGCAATGATTATTTTTTCTTTATTAACGCTTAGTAATTTCTTCTTTTTAGCTTTTATATTATTTTTTATTGCAGGGCTAACTGATTATTTAGATGGATTCTTGGCAAGAAAGTATAATGCCTCATCTCAAATTGGAGAAATTCTTGATCCTATAGCTGATAAAGTGCTAATAGTATTTTTATTTTTTGGACTTGCGTTAAATTTGTCAAGCAATCTTATTGGATTTGCAGGCGCACTCATTATTACAAGAGAGATTTGGGTAAGTGCCCTTAGAGATTTTAATGCCAGAATAAATAATACTGATGCTACAAAAGTTTTGTATATTGCTAAAATTAAAACCACCATTCAATTATTTACCATTTCTATTTACTTATTTGCATTGGCTTTTAATTTAATGTTATTCGTTGTAATTGCTGATATTTTTCTAATCATCTCTGTTTTAATAACTCTTTATACTGGATATCTCTACACTGTTAATACTTTTAAAAATTAAATTCCACATTTCTTGTTAAGGCATATACAATAGCAATAATTTTAAGGCTGGATGGCAGAGTGGTTATGCAGCGGCCTGCAAAGCCGTTTACGCCGGTTCGATTCCGGCTTCAGCCTCCACCCATATAGTATAATCTTGATATGTTAGGTTTAATTGGCAGAAAAGAAGAATTATTTAAGAAAGATATTGAAGACAATGATCAGATTCTTAATGAAGTTATAGAAAAGTCTTCTTTTTTGGTAATTGGTGCTGCCGGCTCAATTGGTCAAGCGGTAACAAAAGAATTATTCAAGAGAAATCCACAAAAGTTGCATTGTGTTGATATAAGCGAGAACAATCTTGTAGAGTTGGTAAGAGATCTGAGAAGCTCCTATGGTTATATATCAGGAGATTTTAAAACCTTTGCATTAGATGTTGGTAGAAATGAATTTTATAAGATGTATGACCTTTTTGGTGAATATGACTATGTATTAAACCTATCTGCTTTAAAGCATGTAAGAAGTGAAAAAGATCCTTTTACACTTTTGAGAATGATCGATGTAAATATTCTTAATACAGAAAAGACAATTCTTAAATCAATTGAAAATAAAGCCAAAAAGTATTTTTGTGTATCTACTGATAAAGCTGCTAATCCCGTAAACATGATGGGTGCCTCAAAGCGAATAATGGAATTTTTTCTTTATCATTACTCTTCAAAGATTAATATTTCCACTGCAAGATTCGCAAATGTTGCATTTTCAGACGGATCCTTATTGTCTGGATTCAACCAAAGAATCTTAAAAAAACAGCCTTTAGCAGCACCTTCAGATGTTAAAAGATATTTCTTAACACCTAAAGAGTCTGGAGAGTTATGTTTATTATCATGTATTCTTGGTGATAGTGGGGATATTTACTTCCCCAAGTTAAATGAAGAATTAAATTTGATAACTTTTTCAGATATTGCAAAGAACTATCTCAAATCAAAAGGGTACGAACCTTTCATTTGTAAATCTGAAGAAGAGGCAAGAGAAAGTATAAACCTCATAGAAAGAAACCAATGGCCCTGTTATTTTTCAGAAAGTACGACCACAGGTGAGAAAGACTTTGAAGAGTTTTATGTTGAAGGGGAAGAATTAGATATGCATAAATATTTTGGAGTAGGTATAGTGAAAAAAAAATCAACTTATGATTATCAGGTTCTAGAAGAATTTAAGTTAAAACTTTCCTACATAAGAGAAATGAAAATAATAGAGAAAAGAGAGATCGTTAATCTTTTTAAACTATGTCTTCCTGATTTTCTGCACGAAGAAAAAGGAAAATATCTAGATGATAAAATGTAAGAAATATATATATAATGCACCCAAATGACTTTTAAAATAGATAACAGAAAAATTGGATTAGATCATAAGCCACTAGTCATTGCAGAAATTGGTATCAATCACAATGGTTCGCTAGAGACGGCAATGCAAATGGTTGATGCTGCAGCCTCTTCTGGTATTGAGATTATCAAACATCAAACCCATATCGTTGAAGACGAAATGAGCAAAGAAGCTATGAAAGTAATTCCAGGAAACTCAAATAAGTCTATTTATCAAATCATGAATGAATGCGCTTTGGATGAAGTGCAAGAGAGGGAACTACAGGAATACGTAAAAAGTTTGGGCATAATTTTTATTAGTACACCTTTTTCAAGAGCGGCAGCAGATAGGCTTGAAAAGATGGAAGTAGGAGCATATAAGATTGGCTCTGGAGAATGCAATAACTATCCATTAATTGAGCATATTTCTGAGTTTGGAAAACCAATAATATTGAGTACTGGTATGAATGATATACAAAGTATATCTAAATCAGTAAATATATTTGAAAAGCATGGAATACCATATGCACTTCTTCATACTACTAATATTTATCCTACAAGTAATAATCTTGTTAGATTGGGTGCAATGGTCGAATTGCAAAAAAAATTTCCTAATGCTGTTGTTGGATTGTCAGATCATACAATAACAAATCATGCCTGTTTTGGTGCGGTCGCATTGGGAGCATCAATCTTAGAAAGACATTTTACAGATTCAATGAGCAGAGAGGGTCCAGATATAGTTTGTTCAATGGATCCCATTGCGGCCAAAGAACTAATAGAGGGATCCAAGATTATTTTTGATCAAAGAGGAGGCTCAAAAGGAGCGGTTTCTGAAGAACAGCCTACAATAGATTTTGCTTTTGCTACAGTTGTTTCAATAAAGAAAATAACAAAAGGTGAAATTTTTTCAAAAGACAATATTTGGGTTAAAAGACCTGGGACAGGAGAAATTTTAGCTGAAGAATATGAAAGCTTAATAGGCAAAACTTCTACAAGAGATATAGAAGTTGACGAACATATTTTTTATTCTGATATCAAGTAAAAATAAATGAAAAAAAATAGAGTCATAGGGGTCTTTACTGGTAACAGAGCAGAATATGGCTTGCAGTATCCAGTTTTAAAAGCAATTGATGCTAATCCAAACTTAGAGTATAAGTTAATAGTATCTGGAGCACATTTAGATAATGATTTCGGAAAAACTATTCAAGAGATTAAAGATGATGGCTTTGAAATTCATGCTGAGGTAGACATAGATTTGGATGAGTCCAAAGTTGATGGCACTTCAAAAGCAATAGGGTCAGGTATATTGTCAATTAGCACTGCTTTAAAAAAAATAAATCCAGATATTTTTTTAGTATATGCAGATAGATTTGAGGGCTTTGCTGCAGTAATTGCATCTACTCAAATGAATATACCAACTGCACATATTGAGGGTGGTGATATAACTGAAGGTGGCGCATTAGATGACTCAGTAAGACATGCAATGACAAAGCTATCTCATATTCATTTTACTACTAACCAACAGGCAACTAATAGAATCTTAGCTATGGGCGAAGCTGATTGGAGAGTTCATACAGTTGGTTTTCCAGCAATCGATATGATTAGTGAAAATAATTATGCATCTCGTGAAGAAATTGAAGAAAAATTCAAAATAAGGGCAGACAAGCCCATTGTTTTATTTACACAACATTCAGTAACAACAGAATTTGAAATTGCTGGAGATCAAATAATACCTTCGCTAGATGCACTTAACTTATTAGCTAATGATGGTATTCAGGTATTTATAACTTATCCAAATAATGATGCAGGTGGAAAAAGGATTATAAAAGTGATTAATGAGCACACTTCAAATTCCAATCAGAATATCCAAACACATATATCATTAGGAAGATACTTTTATCATGGCATACTTGCATTATCTAAGAATGCAGATAATAGAGTTTGTTGTGTTGGTAATTCTTCATCAGGTATTAAAGAAACCCCAGCTTTTGGTTGCCCAACTGTCAATATAGGATCTCGTCAGCAAGGAAGGCTTAGAGCTGATAATGTATTAGATTCTGAATATGATACAGATGATATCTTGAAAAAAATAAAAGTATGCTTATTTGATGGTGATTTCAGAAAAATTTCTAAAGCTTGCGTAAACCCCTATGGAGAGGGAGACGCTGGATTAAAAATTGCAAATATATTATCTCAAATAACCCTAGAAAAAAAGAAAATACTTAGAAAAGAGATGACCATTGAGGGCGTCGAAAAAGATGGCTGGCACAAATAACATATAAATTGAACAATTTTTATGGATAAGTATGATTATATTGTGATGGGATCAAAAGGCTTGATAGGCTCATCTTTTGTAAAAAAATATACTGCTTTAGGTAAGACAGTTTTATCAATTGATTCAAAGAATTTTAAAGATTATTGTAAGCAAAATATTCAATCAAAATATTTTATTAATGCAAATGGAAATAGCTATAAGTTTAAAGCAAACAAAAATCCTGAATGGGATTATGAAAAATCCGTAAAATCTTTAATTGATTCAATAAGGCATTTTAAATCAGACAAGTATATTTTTTTTTCATCAATAGATGTTTATCCTAATAAATCAAATCCCAATGAAAATAATGAAGAGGTTGATATAAATTCTGATCACTTAGAACCATATGGGTTAAATAAGCTGAGAGCAGAAAATTATTTAAAAGAGAATCATAACAATTTTTTAATATATAGACTTGGCTCAGTTGCATCAACAAGATCTATAAAAGGTGCGTTGTATGATTTAACATCTAAAAAAACTTATTTGAATCCAGATTCAAAGCTTTCATTTATTGATTTAAAAAATATACATTTAGCATTTGATAAAGTAGATCAATCTGATTTAAGCAATGAAGTATTTAATTTAACTGGAGTCGGGAATGTTTTGCTTAAACATTTGATTGACAAATTTGATATATCTTTGTCCAAGCTAAACTCATCTTTGCTTCATAATAAACTTATAATAAATATTTCTACAGACAAAATTTTGAATATTTGTAAATTAGAGGAATCAAGAGCTATAGCAGAAAATTACTTCATTAAATTATATCAAGCTGGAGAGCTAAAAAAATGACTATTAATATCTTAGAAACGCTTACATGTCTAGAAACAGAAAGCCTTGCAAGTGCAATAAAGAAGATGTCCGACAAAGAATCAAAATATATTAAAGGTGTCATTGCTGTAGTGAATAAAAAGGGAACCCTTGTGGGAAGTTTTGTCGATGGAGATTTGAGAAGAATAATTAACGAGAAAAAAGATTTAGAGATCCCCATTTCTGAATACATGATTAAAGATCCTATTTTTATTAATCGAGATGATCTTGAAAGCAACAATGGCTATAAGATTGTTTCTGAGTTAGAAAATAAATTACAAAGAAATGTGAGAAATATATTTCTTGTAGATGAAGGCAATTTATTTATTGGCTCAATATCAAAATATGAGCTTTATGAAAAAGAGGAAATTGATAATATCAATAATTGTTGCATTCTTGGTCTGGGTTTTGTAGGTCTTACTGTTGCTTCGCATATTAGCTCATTTGGTATAAAAGTTTATGCTCAAGATTCTAACCATACTCTCATAGATGAGCTTTCTAAAAATGAAACCAGATTTGATGAGCCTGGCTTAAAAAATATTATTAAAGATTCTGTGGATAAGGGCTTCTTAGAGTTTGTAAAAAATCCTCTTGAATCTGATGTATATATAATTTCAGTTGGTTCTCCAATTTCTGATGATGGTACTCCTGATTTGTCTCAAGTTTTATCATGTTTGGACTCAATTTCAAAAGTTATAGCCAAAGGCGCCCTAATTATAATTAGATCAACTATACCTCTTGGTTCTTCTAGAGATATTTTTGTACCATATTTTGAAAAAATCACAAATATGAAATGTGGAGATGATTGGCATCTTTCATTTGCACCTGAGAGAACAATCGAAGGGGATGCTCTTAAAGAGTTGAGAGATTTGCCGCAAATTGTTTCTGGATACTCTAAAAAATGCTCAAAAATTTCAAAGAAATTCTTTGATAGGTTTTGCAAGAGTGTTGTTGTTGTAGACACATTGGAATCTGCAGAACTAGCTAAGCTTGCTTGTAATACTTTTAGAGATCTACAATTTTCTTTTGCAAATGAATTATCTGCAATGTGTGAGAATTACAACATTAATACTAGGAGATTAATTGAGCAAATTAATTTCGATTACCCAAGGGCAAAGATTCCTTTACCATCACCTGGCGTGGGAGGATATTGCTTAACAAAAGATCCGATAATTTATTCCAATCCCATAAATAAGCCCACAGAACAAATTGAGCTTGGTAAAATTTCAAGAAAAGTAAATGAGAATGCTTTGAGATCTCCTAATAGAGCACTAGGAAATTTTGTTGAAAAATATAATCTTAGTTTAAGTATGTTGAATATACTAATCGTAGGTATTGCATTTAAAGGAACACCTGAAACTAATGACATAAGATTCTCAACATCAATAGATTTTTTTAATAGTGTTAAAGATGATGTAAATAAAATCTATGGATTTGACAATTGCATTTCGCAAAAAGATCTTGTTGATATTGGTTTTAGTAAAGACTTTGATGTTTTAGATATTCATAATTATGAAATTTCGGCTATTTTTTATCTTAATAATCATTCCAGAAATTCAGATATCAATCTTTCATTGTGGTTAGAAACAAATAATCCAAAGTTGCTATATGATGGATGGGGATGCAGAAACGATTTAGAGTTTAATAATATTGAAAAATTTTCTTATACAACTCTTGGCAAGATAAATACAACCTACAAAGACTCATGATAAATATATCTGATTGCATTTTAAGTCCTGATTCTTTATTGATTGATGCTATTAAAAAAATTCACTCCTCGAGACTTAACATTATTTTAATTGTTAAAAACGAAATTTTGGAGGGAGTGATCACAGATGGCGATATAAGAAGATCTGTAATTCAAGGCTCATCTAATTCTGACAAAGTGATTAATCATATGAATAAGAAACCTGTTGTAATACATTCTCTTGATCTAAAAGAAGCTCATAAAATTAGTAATCAGTCTAACTTAGAATCAATTCCCGTGGTTAATGAAGATAACAAATTATTGGGTTTATTTTCTCAGCATTCAGGTTCGTTTATAAGTTTTAAAGATAAGAAAATATCTCAAAAGACGGTTGATAAAGGTATTGTTGCATTAATAATGGCTGGAGGTGAAGGTAAAAGGCTTAGACCCTACACTGAAAAAGTTCCAAAATCTCTCGCTTCTCTAGGAAATACCACTCTCATAGAGAGAAATATTAAATTGCTATCAGATGCAGGCATAAATCAAATTTTTATATCTGTTAATTATTTAGCTGAAAAAATAAAAGAAAAGCTAGGTAATGGAAAAAAATATAACGTCGAGATTAATTATCTTCATGAAGAAGAAAAGCTTGGAACTGCTGGTCCAATTAGTTTTATGAAAAAAATCAATTATCAAAATTTACTAGTTATTAACGCAGATATTGTTACAAATATAGTTTTTTCATCACTCGCACTTTTTCATGCTAAAAATGATTTGTGCGCTACCGTAGTATGCACAAAAAACTATATTCCCATAAGTTATGGTGTATTAAATATAGATAAAAAATTATCAATAAATAATATCGAAGAAAAACCGATAAAAGAGGTATGGTGTTCTGCTGGAATATATATGTTTTCTAATGAAGTTATTAATGATTATTTTTCTGACAAGGTAAAGTATTTAGATATGCCTGATTTTATTAATGAGATTAAAGAGAAGGGAAGAAGTGTAAAGGCATTTCCTTTAATACCTGGTCAAGAGCAGTGGTTTGATGTTGCAAATCTCGATGATTTAAAAGAAATTAACTTAAAAGATTGGATCAAATGAGATGAAATTTTTGATAGTTGGAAGAGGTTCAATTGCCTTAAAACATAAGTCAATATTGGAATCCTCAAATCACGAGGTAAAACTTTTACATGATTTTTTAGAAGATTCGTATTCAGATGATGATATTCATCAGATTTTTAAAGATAAGGTTTCGGAATTTGATGGCGCCATAATTGCTAATGCTTCAAATAAACACTTTGAATTCACAAAAATGGCTCTTGAAAAAAACAAATATATATATTTAGAAAAACCACCATGTCTTGAGCTTAATGAGCTTAATGAACTAATTAATATAGAATCGTATGTCGGAAAACATATTGCAGTTGGATTTCAATTGAGATTCTCAAATGGAATTAATAAGCTTAGGGACCATATGAATGAAAATATTAAAAATAAGATACTAGCATTTAATATTAAAGTTGGACAAAAGTTAGAAGATTGGAGGTCTGGAGGTATAAATAAAAATAGCTATTATGCAAATTATGATACTGGAGGAGGTGTAATATATGAGCTATGTCATGAAATTGATCTTGCATTGTGGCTTTTTGGTAACCCTGAAGATGTTATCTCAAAATCAGCGAACCTTTCTCATCCTGATATGAACATTCATGATTATTGTGTTTCAATATGGAATTACAAAGATAAAATTGGTACTGTTTCGATGGATATGATTGACCCTACTTATACCAGATATATTGAGTTAATTTATAGAGATCACAAGATATTATGGAATATGGATAATGATAGATTATTAAAAATTACAAAATCTGAAATAAAAACATTATATGAAGATAATAATTTTACTAGAAAAAGCTTAATAGAGTCATCACTAAAGAATTTTACAGATTATATTGCTAATTCTGTTAGCTGGGGTGGGGCAAAGCTCGTAGAAAGCATAAATTTGTTAAAAATAATTGATAATATGCACCATGAATAACAATATTATTTTTTCAATTTGTGCTCGAGGTGGTAGCAAAGGACTGCCTAATAAAAATATAAGTGATTTTATGGGAAGGCCACTAATTACAACAACCATTGAACAAGCTAGAAAATCTAAGTATTGCAATGATATTTATGTAAGTACAGACTCTCATAAAATTTTAGAAGTTGCAAAGAAAGCTGGAGCAAAATATATTCAACTTCGTCCATCTAATCTTTCCGATGATCATGCTTCAAAATTTGATGTTTGGAAAAATCATCTACAAACAATTGAACTCTCTTTAGGCAAAAGCTTTGATTATTTCTTTGATCTTGATTGCACGTGCCCTCTAAGAACTACTGAAGATATTGATAATATGATAAGTTCATTTCTTAAAGTTCAAAAGTATGACGGCATCATTACAGTTTGTGATTCAAGGAAGAATCCATATTTTAATATGCTTGAACTTGAAAATAATAGTTTGAAGATATCTAAGAAGTTACCAAATAATATAGTTAGAAGACAAGATGCCCCAGTTGTTATTGATCATGTTGCATCAATGTATCTTTTCAAAACAGATTATATACGTCACGCAAAATCTCTTTTTGAAGGTAATATTATTGGCTACAAAGTTCCATATGAAAGAAGTTTAGACATTGATTCTGAGTCTGATAGAAAAATGGTAAAGTATCTTTATAAAAATTTAAACAAAGATTTGGGTAAAGTATGCCTATAAATAAAAATATAATTTTAATTGGCTCAACTGGATCAATTGGAAAAAATTTAACCGAGTTCTTATCAAAATTAAAACAATATCGGCTTATTATAATTGATCATCAAAATTCTGAAGTTGCCAAACTGGCCAACAGTTTAAATCTCGAATATCAATATATAAATTTACTGAATGTAGGTGATATCAAAGAAGCTATCAATAATGTTTTAGATCTAATAGGTTATGATATCTATGCATTAATATTTAATGCGGCCCAAACCTCTGAGGGTCTTATGAAAGAATATAAAAAAATTCCAGATTTTCCAGATTTTCCAAAAGATTCATGGGACGATGGAATACAAATAAATTTATCAAGTTTCTATCAAATATGTGAGCTTATTACTCCACATATGAAGAAATCTGGGACAGGTAAAATTATTGCAGTTTCATCGATGTATGGAGTAGTAGCGCCATCACCTGCGTTATATAATGGCCAAAACTTTCATTGTCCTGCAGTCTATTCTGCTTCTAAGGCAGGTCTTATAGGTCTTGTTAGATGGCTTGCTTCGTATTTGGGTGAGGATAATATCAATGTAAATTGCATTTCTCCTGGTGGTGTTTTTAATAATCAAGATACAGAATTTGTAGAAAAATTAAAAGAGAAAATTCCGCTAAAAAGAATGGCAACTAAAAATGATATCAACGGTATTGTTAAATTTTTATTATCGGATGATTCTTCATATGCGCAGGGGCATAATTTTATAATAGATGGTGGCTACACTATAAGATAAAAAGTATAATTGTTTCTTTGTAGCCCGGGTGGTGGAATTGGTAGACACAAGGGACTTAAAATCCCTCGCTAGCAATAGCGTGCCGGTTCAAGTCCGGCTCCGGGTACCATAGTTATGTTTGAGGAGTAATATGTCTAATGGTAGTGAATTAAATATAGATATAGTAAAAATTTTTAAATACTTATATGTTAGAAAAATTTTTATCGTCTCAGTAACTCTCATTTTTTCAGTATTTTCAGTTGTATATTCCTTGTCTTTACCTAACAAATATACATCAACGACATTACTCAACATAAATGACCAAGAATCACAGTCTTCTTCAATGCTTGATCAATACAGTGGCCTAGCATCGATTGCAGGAATTTCTATACCAACTTCAGGAGCTGATTCAAAAGCTTTTAGAGCTGTATCAATAATGAAATCTAAAGATTTTTTGAAAGGACTTATTGAATATGATAGTAAAATACTACCTTCAATAATGGCGTCTGAAAGTTATGATCAAGACTCTCAGGAATTAATCTTTGACAGCACCCAATATGATGTAAATGAAAACAAGTGGATAAGAGAGGCTATTTATCCATATTCTGTTACTCCAACATACATTGAAGCTCATGAGCACTATTTGGGATTAATAGAGACTGAAATTGATCAAGAAACAAATTATATAGAAGTATCTGTCACACATATATCTCCACATTTTGCTCATACTTTACTTGAATTAATAATTAATAGAACTAATCAAAGAGCAAAAAATGAAGACTTAAAAGATGCAGAAAATGCATTGAATTATTTGACTGAAGAAGATGAAAAAAGTTCGGTTTTGTCTTTAAAGAAATCTATAAATAATTTAAAAGAATCTCAAATGAAAATTAAAATGGTTGCAAATATAAGTGATGATTATTTATTAAAGACTATTGATAGCCCATATGTGCCTCTAAAAAAATCTTCTCCATTTAGGGCTTTAATATGCATCATTGGTTTCTTTCTCGGAATTTTTATTTCTGTTTCATACCTTATAGTTAATTTTTATCAAAAAGATAATTAATTATTTTGAATAACAAGAAAAATATTACTATTGTAGGCTTGGGTTATGTTGGTTGTTCTTTAGCAGTTTTACTTGCTCAAAAAAACAATGTAATTGCATTAGATACTGATCAGGACAAAGTAAATAGTCTCAATAAGTCAATTTCACCTATAGAAGATAATGAGATTACAGATTTTTTAAATACTAAAAAATTAAATTTAAAAGCAACTACAGATAATCAGTTGGCATATATAAATGCTGAATATGTTGTAATCTGTACTCCAACAAATTTCAACGAGTCCTCTAATTCTTTTAATACTTCAATTGTTGATGATGTAATTAAATCAATTCTAGGGATTAATCCAGATGCATTTATTATTATTAAATCAACTTTACCAATTGGACATACTAAAGCAATGCAAGATAAATTTAATAATAATAATATTACTTTTTCACCGGAGTTTTTAAGAGAAGGAAATGCATTACATGATAATTTAAATCCATCAAGAATAGTCATAGGAACCCGGTGTGAAAAAAGTAAAATTTTTGTTGATTTGCTTAAAATGGCTGCAAATTCAAATGACAGTATTAATACATTTTTCGTGTCAACTGATGAAGCTGAAGCAATAAAGCTATTTTCTAATACATATCTAGCCACTAGGATATCTTTTTTTAACGAATTAGATACTTTTGCTCAATTAAAAGGACTTAATACAAAAAATATCATTGAGGGAGTATGTTCAGACAATAGAATTGGCAATTTTTATAATAATCCATCATTTGGATATGGAGGCTATTGTCTCCCAAAAGATACAAAACAGTTGAGAAGTAATTTCAAAGATATACCTCAATCAATCATCGATGCCTCGATCGAATCCAATAGGATAAGAAAAGAATTTATAGCAAATCAAGTTTTATTGGAAAATCCAAAAATTGTTGGAATTTATAGACTTTCAATGAAGAAAAATTCTGATAATTTTAGAACAACAGCGGTCGAAAGCGTTATAGAAATTCTCCTGTCAAAAGGGATTCAAATTTTAATTTATGAACCTTTAATAATGGAACGAAATAATTATAAAAAATGTGAAATAGTAAGAGACTTAAAAAAACTGAAAGATCGAAGTGACATAATATTAGCAAACAGAAATTCAGAAGAACTTGATGATGTTAAATCTAAAGTCTTCTCAAATGATATCTTCGGTAGTAATTAAAAATGTATAATATGTCTTATATTTATACTTATCCAAAAAATTAAACATGGCGCTTGTATCAGTAATTCTTGCAGGAGGTAAAGGTTCACGACTATGGCCTGTGTCAAGAAAAACTCACCCAAAACAATTTAAATCATTAATATCAAATGAATCTCTTATCAAACAAACTATGGATAGGATTTCAGATCTAAAAATTGATCGTAATATCATTATTTGCAATGAAGATCATAAATTTTTTGTTTTAGAGGAAATCAATGATCTTAAAGAAACAGATACTATCATAGTAGAACCAATAGGAAGAAATACAGCACCAGCGATTGCTTTAGCAGCATTAGCATGCAGTAAAGATGATATTCTTTTGGTATTATCTGCTGATCATTATATTAGAGACAAATCATCTTTTCAGAAAACATTATCATCTTCAATAAAGCACGCAGAGTCAGATAAGCTTGTAACTTTCGGAATCATGCCCAATGAAGCAAATACAGGTTATGGATATATCGAATTGGGTTCTGAAATTCAAGACGCGTATAATATTAAAAGCTTTAAAGAAAAGCCAAGTCTTGAAGACGCTGAAAAGTATGTAAGTTCAAAAAATTTTTTATGGAATAGTGGAATATTTATGTTCAAGGCACAAAAATACTTAAGCGAGCTTAAAGAATTTCATCCAAACATAATCCAATCATGCAGTAAATCATTAAAAACTGATAAGAATAAAAAATTTTCTTATGTTGATAAGAATAAATTTGAGGAATGTGAAAACATTTCAATTGATTATGCTGTTATGGAAAAAACTAAAGACGCAATTATTGTGCCGATGCAGTCTTATTGGAGTGATGTAGGAACATGGTCATCGCTATATGATGTAGGTATAAAAGATAAAAATAATAATATTTTGTCAGGTGACATATTATCAATAAATTCCTCCAATCTTTTTGTAAAAGGAGAAAATAAACTGATTGCAACTTACGGGTTAGATAATCTCATAATTGTAGATACAAAAGATGCTTTGCTTGTAATTGATAAAAAGAGCTCTCATCAAGTAAAAGAGATTGTTAAAAAACTCGATGATGATAATAGATCTGAGCATATAATTCATAGAGAAGTTCACAGGCCGTGGGGTATGTATGATTCAGTTGATAATGGAAGTGGTTTTCAAGTAAAACGTTTGACTGTAAAACCAAAACAAAAGCTTAGCACTCAGATGCATCATCATAGATCTGAACATTGGGTAGTGGTTTCAGGAATGGCAAGAGTGCATTATGAGGATAGATTTATAGATTTAAAAGTAAATGAATCAACTTATCATGATAAAGAAGTAGTTCATTCATTAGAAAATATTACTGATGAACCACTAATATTAATTGAAGTCCAGATAGGAGATTATCTTGGAGAAGATGATATTGTTAGATTTTCTGATATTTATGGCAGAGTGAATCAAGAAAATCATGGGGATAAATCATGATTGTAGGCGTGGTTGGTTTAGGATATGTAGGCCTGCCATTAGCAATTGCTTTAGGCAAAAAACATAAAACATTTGGCTTCGATTTATCATCAACAAAAATAACCAGTTACAGACAATCAATAGATCCAACCAATGAGGTCAATAAGAGTGAGTTTGAAAAATCTAAACATTTAACATTTCATGATGAGCCAAGCATCCTTTCCGAAGCTGACATAATAATAATTGCAGTTCCAACGCCAGTTAATGAATCGAATATTCCTGACTTATCTGCATTAGAAAGCTCTTCTTCTATTGTTGGTAAGCATATGAAAAAAGATTCTATAGTAATTTATGAGTCAACAGTTTTTCCTGGTGCTACTGAAGAAATCTGTATTCCAATTTTAGAAACATCTTCTCAAATGAAATGGAAGAAAGATTTCTTTGTCGGTTACTCTCCAGAAAGAATTAATCCTGGAGACAAGGAAAGAACTATTGAAAAAATTATTAAAGTTGTTTCAGGAGATACAAAAGAAACACTTAGTGCAATATCTAATCTTTATGCTTCAATTATTTCAGCAGGAGTTTATGAGGCGAAATCTATAAAAGTAGCGGAGGCTGCCAAGGTAATTGAGAATACTCAGAGAGATCTAAATATTGCATTAGTTAATGAATTATCAGTGATTTTTAATAAATTGGATATTAGTACAAGTGATGTTTTGGAGGCAGCAAATACTAAATGGAATTTTTTAGATTTTAAGCCAGGTCTTGTTGGAGGGCACTGCATTGGTGTCGATCCATATTATCTAACATATAAGGCTAAAGAAATAGGTTATAACCCAGAGGTGATTTTAGCAGGAAGAAAAATTAATGATTCTATGACTAAATATGTAGCACAAAATATTTTAGATGAAATAAAGTCTGCCAATCGTGTTTTGAACGAAACAACTGTAACTATTCTGGGATTAACCTTTAAAGAAAATTGCAGCGACCTGAGAAACTCTAAAGTAATTGAGTTAGTTGAATATCTGAAGAAAACTGGATTAAATCTGCATATACATGATCCATATTCATCTAAAATTGAAGTTGAATCATTGCTGGATCTGCCATTAGCAAATTGGGAGGAGTTACCAAAAGCCGACATACTGGTATATGCAGTGCCACATAAATTTTACGAAAAAAAACATAAATCATTTATAAGCATTACCAGAGAAGATTCATACATAGTAGATTTAAAATCGTCACTTGATAAAGATTTTTTTCTTCAAAAGAAAAGAAAAGTTTGGAGTCTGTAATAGTTATATAGTATTGGAGAAAAATTAATGAAAATCTTTAAGAAATTTAAAACAGCATGGTTAATACTTATTAATTATTTTTACTATACTGCTCGACCACATATATTAAACCCAATTCATTTTTTAAGATTGATATCTGATAAAAATGGCAAAAGTAACTTTAAAAAAATTGATGATGGGGACTTATTCAGGCTTGTTGAAATTTTAAGAAAAAAAAGTCAATCTACAGGCTGTGAATATGCTGACTATTTAACTTTGTACGAGAAAGTTATTACCAACAAACCTAAAAGTATTTTGGAGTTGGGTTGTGGAATTTCTACCTGTGTGATGGCATACGCTCTAAAAAAAAATAAAGACAACTATGGTATCGATGGAAAAATAACAACTATGGAGGAGTCCAAATATTACTATGAAAATTTTTTACAAATAATTCCAAATGATCTAAAGAATTTTATACAAGTAATCTATTCCGAAAGAAAAACTAAATACTTCACAGATAGTGATTTAGGATGTTTTTATAACGAAATACCTATATCAGAATCCAAATTTGGATATGACTTCTTATTTATTGATGCACCACAAACTAAATATCCTGAGGACGAAAAAAAATGTTTTGATGCAGATTTAATTAATCTTATAAATGATAACAAACTTGATGATTGTTTTATCATTTTAGATCAGCGTATTGGAACACTATGGACGCTGAATAAAATCTTACCATTCCTAAAGTTAAAATATAATGTTGTTAAAAGACACGCCACTTCATTTTTAATTAAACAGTAAGAACTTTAATTTAAATGCAAAGTAAAATAAGTAATTGGTCATTAATTTTTAAGTATTCTTCACTTCAGTTTTTGATGAAAGCTACTTTTGGCGCAGTTAATAATATTATCTTTTATAATATTTTTGGACCAGCCATTTTAGGCGTTATTAAGTTATCAGAGGTAATTATTTCCTTACCTCAATTTTTGAATGTAGGCATATCAAACGCCTTGATGGTCGAATCTATTAATAAAAACAACCAAAACCTGATTACTAATTTTTTGATTGTTAAATTCATAACTTTTGTTATTGTTGCTATTTTTATTTTAACCGATGAGCTGATGTTAAATATTTTTAAAGATTTCACTAATAGTCAAAAGATATTTTTAGTATTCTTGGTTCTTATAACTATCGTTTACAATTTTTCTGTTGCAAACAACTTTATTGAAGGAACTATTCATAAATTGCCTTTAATAAATTCTGTAATAATTTTCATTTCCCCCTTGTTAACAATCTCTTTAGGCTACTATTTTCTGTTTAATGGCTGGTTTATGATTCAGTTTATTACCTTCTTGATTCCAATTATTTATATCTTAGCTGGATCATACAAAAGAATTCTTAAGCAACTTCAGTTTAAAGATCTATCTATTAATGTAATTAAAAATCTTTTTAAGAAGTCACCAATATATTTTTTTAACACAAGGATTTTTTATATAACTGAGCTTATTATTTTTGTTTTAATGTCCAGTTCAATTGGACTTATTAATGCTGGATTAATTGCATTTTGTTTTAGATTTATTCTGATAATTCTTAAGCTTGTGGGACAAACGCTTTTAAAAAGGTTTTTTTGGACAAATATAAGCATACATAACTCAGGAGGTGACATATCTAAAAGTGCAACTCAAAAAATTATGTCACTTGCTTATATGTTAGTTATAGTATTACCAATAGTAATAATATCTTTTATGTTTTTAATAGAAATTGTTTTACCAAAATATTATTCAGCGTTAGATATCATTTCATTATCAAGTATTATCATTTTTTCGGAATTAATATCTGGAGAATTTATTCGCAGATTATATATTTTAGAAAGAAATAAGATTTTATTTGTAAATCTTCTTTTTAATATTATTTTTCTTATAGTATTAGTTATATTAATTTCAAATTTTGCAAATGAGTTTCAGAATATATTTTGGTATGTTTCTTCAATTTGGTTTGCGAAAATAATTTTAATATCATTCTTATCAATTAATAGAACCAGACAGATAGGAGAATCACTTTTTATAATTATTTCATCATTATTTCTATATCTATTTGGAACATACTTTAGTTTTTTAAATGAAAATAATACTTTGATAGGTTTAAGCTCATTCTTGTTAGTTTCAATTTCAATGCTTACGATAACTTCATTTATGTTTTATTTTCTTAATAAGGAATTTGTGCATAAACTAATAGAATTCATTCAGATTAAGCTTAATAATTTAGGCAATAAAATCAAATGAAAATAAACTCTTAAAGTAATTTAATCTTCTTGCTTTATTTATTTTTTTATAAATCCTAATGTTTATATCGTGTTTAAGTACATTTTTGTATTTAACTAAAGAGAATTTTCTTGAAATTTTTGCGCTTAAATATCAAACTTTATAACGCCAACACCATATTTTTGCTTTGATGGCACGGCATCAAGAATCTCCATGTTTGTTGGATTAAGCTTCTTAAACTTTGATGCAGACTGATGTAAATAACCCTTAGATTTTAAAAATAGATTCTCATTAATTCTTTTATTGAAATCCAAAAAAGGCTCAACCAGGGAAACACTTCCATTAACATAAGAGGGTATCTGTGAAACAACAGCATCAAAAACATTGTTCATCTGTTCAAATGCCAAGACGCTATACAAAAACTCAGCTTTATTTAAATCGTTTGGAGTTGAGACATCTTTTACATGAAAACTAACATTATCAAAATTATAATTAAGATTTTTTTTATCTGAACAATATATGAAATTATATGCATCAATAAATTTGTTAGGATTGTTTTTAATATTGTTAGCTTGTTCTACGCCTTGTTTGGTTAGCTCTAGTCCTATAAATTTAATATCAGGAAATGCTAAAGACAATGCAAATATATTGATTCCATTTCCACTTCCAAGTTCATAGACTAAATTTGGCTTCTTCATAGCTAATTCATTCTTTATGTAATTAATATAGCATGCATTTAGAAACCATAATGGAGCTTCATAAAATATTCCTTTGTACAATATTATTCTTTGATCTTTGATTGTCTCAGCAAAGTTATCAATATTTTTGTTAAACCATATACTGTCATATTCATCTGCTACACTTCTTTTTTTTAAAGACGATGAAGCTAGTCTTTTTAAATTAGCATATATTGAAGTTCGTCTTTGTGGCCCCGATTCTCGAACATTATGAAATTTAAATAGTTGATCAAACATAAAATTAGTTTTTTATAGACATATAGAATTATAATACATGTGCATTAAAAATTAATTTTATTTTTAACTATAAATTGGGATCAATATGAAATATTTGGTTACAGGTTCTGCTGGATTTATAGGGTTTTCTGTGTCAAAAAAACTTCTTGATGACGGTTATGACGTTGTTGGAATAGATAATCACAACGACTATTATGATCCAAAAATTAAAGACTCAAGATTAGAGATGCTTACCAAGCATGAATCATATAAACATTTTAAAGCCGATCTCTCCATTAAAGATAAAATAGATGAAATATTCAAAGACACTAAACCAGATTGTGTTATAAATTTAGCAGCTCAGGCCGGAGTTAGATACTCGCTTGAAAATCCTCATGCATATATTCAAAGTAATATTGTTGGATTTATGAACATATTAGAAGCATGTAAACATTTTTGTGTTAAACACCTGGTTTATGCAAGCAGTTCCAGTGTTTATGGTGCAAACACAAAATTACCATTTTCAATACATGACAATGTTGATCACCCAGTAAGTTTATATGCTGCAAGTAAAAAAGCTAATGAGTTAATGGCACATACGTATAGCCATTTATTTAATTTACCTACTACAGGTCTTCGTTTTTTTACTGTGTATGGCCCTTGGGGAAGACCAGATATGGCATTGTTTAAATTTACAAAGTCCATCATTAATGGAGAAACAATCAAAGTATTTAATAATGGAAATCATGAAAGAGATTTTACTTACATTGATGATATCGTTGAGGGGGTAATCAGGGTAGCAAATAAACCTGCAAAACCAGATGATAATTGGTCTGGTGATAAACCAGATCCAGGATCAAGCAGTGCTCCTTGGAGAGTTTACAATATAGGTAACAATAATCCTGAAAATTTAATGGAGTTTATTGAAGTAATTGAAAATGAAATTGGCCAAAAGGCATCAAAAGAGTTTTTGCCTATGCAGCCTGGAGATGTTCCTGATACTTTTGCAGATATTGATGACCTTAAAAAAGACTTTAATTTTCAACCATCGACAAGTCTTAAGGATGGTGTCCGTAAGTTTATAGACTGGTATTTTGATTATTACAAAGTTAACAGGAAATAAAACATTTATTTTTAATAATTAATCTATGAATAATGCAAAAATCTTTACTGTTTTAATGGTTATATCAGAAACAGATAATGAAAATTTTTTAGAAAGGGCTCTAAAAAGCATAACAATAGATCAAACTTTTCTTGCTAATGAGTACGTGATCATTAGAAATGGACATCTCTCAGCAAAAAAGAAAATGCTAATCGATACATATATGCAATATTCAAAAGTAAAATATATAGATAATGAAAAAATGGAAAGTTTAGCCGCATCTCTTAATTTGGGTTTGCATGAGTCTTCAAATGAATTGATTGCAAGAATGGATCCAGATGATATTTCATTACCAGAAAGATTTGAGATGCAGTTTTTAACCATGAAAAATCAAAAAGAAGTCTCTGTTTGTGGAACTTTTGGAGAGGAGTTTGATGAAAACAAAAAAACATCATTCATCAAGACATTGCCGACAAGTCATAAAGAGATATATAAATTTACTAAGTGGAGATGTCCAATAATACATCCATCAGTTATGTTCAGAAAGTCTGATGTAATTGATGTTGGAGGATATCCTGAAGTTAATAGATCTCAAGATTATCTATTGTGGACCAAAATGTTAAAAAGAGGATACCAATTCATGAATATCAAAGATGTGTATATTAAAGTCAGGTCAGATGAAGATCTCGCTAGAAGAAGGGGTTTTGATTACTACAAGTCTGAATTAGATATTTTCAAAAGAATGTATCAAGATAAATTTATATCTTTTCCAGTATGTTTTGCTAACCTATTTTTGAGATTTTTTATAAGACTATCACCTCCAACAATAAGATTATTTTTCTATAAATTAAGACCAGGAAATAAACTTTGAAGAAAAATTACCATATTTTTATCTTTAGTAAATCCTGGATTGGCTCAGGCATGGCTAATATCGGACAAACATTAAATATGGCACAACACTTCAGCAATCATTTTGAAACAAGTATCTTTTTAAGAGGAGTGATTAAAAATAATAAATTAATTGCTGAACGTATTCTGGGCCAAAGTCCTAGATTTAATATAGAAATAAATAACAAGAACATAGTATTTCATCTAATCAGCTGCTTTAAAAAAATTTTCAGTAAACCAAAAACAAATGTCATTTTTTTTTCAAGAAATGTTCCAGCATGCATGGCTTTAAGTTTATTTGGATACCGCTCTATACTTGAATTGCATCAAGATAATTTTAATAGATATAAAACTATAGATTATTTATTGGGAAAATTATTCAAGATTAGTCTATTTAAAAACAAAATTAAGATTGTTGTCATTTCTGAGAGCCTTAAAAAAATTATTTGTCTGAAATTTAAATTAAAAAACGATATATATGTTTCACATGATGCTTCAAATCTGCCAAATGATGATCTGCTTAAGTTAAGAAAGAGAAATAGAAAGTTAATAGTTTATACTGGTAAATTAGGTGATGATCGGTCTGTAAATCATATTTTAGATATAGCAAAACATGATACAAATTCTGATTTTAGAATAATTGGAGGTACTTTAGAGCAGGTAAAAAAATATAGAAATCATGCAAAATCACAAAAACTTAATAATATTAAAATTTTTAAAAGACAAAGATTTTCAAGAATTCAATTTCTACAGTGCAAGGCTGATGTCCTGTTAGCATTTTGGTCAAATAATGTACCTACTATGAAATACTGTTCTCCACTAAAGTTGTTTGAGTACATGCAAACAGGAAATAGAATACTACTTCATGACTTCCCAGTTTTTAAGGAAGTTGTTCCTAAAAATGAGTTAATTGAATTATGTGTTCCTGACAATTTAGATTCAGAAATAAATGCATATACTAAAATAATATCTAAAAATATTTCTAATACAGAAAGAGATAAGCTTCTAAAGCATGGCTCTATTTTTACTTATGAAAGTAGGGTAAAAAATATATTAAATTTTTATTTTAATGAAGCATAAGAACATTTTTTTCATAATTCCTCATTTTGCAAGATCAGGTCCTACACGACAGCTCTATTACTTAATTAAAGAGCTTCAATCACAATTTAATATTGAAATTTACTGTGTTTTGCCAGAGAAAAGTGGCAGCATTAAATCAGAATTTGAAAAATTTAATATCAAAATTAATACCTCAAATAAAAAAAATTTTTTAAAAAATTGGATCAAGTTAGTATTTTTTAATTTTAATTCTAAAGATAAGCTATTTCATTCATATGGCCTTGTCCCAGATATATTAAGTTTTTTACTTTTGCCAAAAAGAAAATGGATATGTGTCGCAAGAAATTATCCAAAAGATGATTATCCAGATAAATTTGGTCCTCTTAAAGGTAGTTTTTTAGCAATGCTGCATTTGTTTACACATAAAAGATGTAAGAATTTAATAACCTGCTCAGAGTCGCTGTCTGAAAGATATAATTTGTTAGAGATTAAAAATATTGCAATTCAAAACTCTGTAAACATTTCTGCATTGACCGAATATACTAAAACTGATTTTGAAAAAAAAGAGTACTTATTTGTTGGAAATATTAGAGACTTAAAGAGAGTTGATTTTGTTTGCGATTACTACTTAAAAGTTTCTACAAAGCCCAGTATTTTGAATATTGTTGGCTCAGGGCCTGAGCTTAAAAAATTAAAAGATAAATATTATAGACACCGAGATATTATATTTCATGGTCATTCCGATGAAGTAAGAAATTTTTATGTTAAAGCTGATTATTTTATCAATTTAAGCAGTAGCGAAGGCATGCCTAATGCTGTGCTGGAAGCACTTTCATTTGGTTGCCCTTGTATTTTGTCTGCCATTCCCTCACACATAGAGTTGGCTAGATATATTGATAAAGGAATTTTTATTGTAGGCGAAGAAAATATAGACAAAATAAATGAGCTATCAATTAAAATGTTTGAGTCATTTAAAAACAACTTACCAGATGAATTTAGATTTAAAATTCATGAACAATTATCAAAACAATTTGGTACAGAAAGATTAAAAAAAGATTTTATTTCATTTTACAATAAAATTTAGATACCCTAACGAGATATGCTGAGGAAAATTGAAAAATTCGTTGCGAAAGCTCTTAATAATAATATTAAGTTAAAGCAATTTATAAAGCATATATATACCTTGCCTTTTATTTTTGTAGGATCATTTATATTCAGGACTAACCTACAAGGTACATCAATTCACTTTGGAGAAATTGGAAAAGAATCTTTTCTAGGATATTACGATATAGCACCCGATAATAAAGATGGACTAGTTTTATGTCATCAAACTGCCAATTCTACATTTTTAGACCCGAATGCTGAAAAAAAAATTGAAGTTGCACTATTTCATCCTAACAAGCCTTTTAATCCGATTTTTAGCACAAAAACCTCTGCCTATAATTGGCAACAGGGTAGCAGACTTCAGTGGCTTTCTAATAATAAATTTATTTTTAATGATTATGACTCTAAAAAAAATATATATATTTCAAGAATAATTGATATCAATGATTTTAATAAAGAACAAGTAGTCCAAAAGCCCATCCAAACATTAATTAATGATAATGAATTTTTATCACTTAATTATTCAAGATTGGCAGCTCTTCGTCCTGATTATGGATATTTCAATATAGATGAAGCGGAGATAGATCTTGAGGATTATATTAATGATGGCATTTGGAAAGTAGATATTAAAAATGAAAAAGAAACTTTGTTATATAGCTTAGAAAATATTATTAATCTAGATTATCAAAATCACTTTTCATTGTGCAATCATAAAATAAATCATTTAATGATGTCTCCAAATAAAAAAAATTTTTTAATTCTGCATAGAATATTTAAAGGCAACAAAAGAACAGGTAGATTGATATTAGGGGATATAGAGGGTTCCAGTCTTAAATTATTACCTTCTGACAAAATGGTTAGCCACTACACATGGTTAGATGATAATAAAGTTTTAGCTTATTTATCTATGCTTGATAATGAAGATGCTTACTATGTTATAAATGTAAACAATTTAAATTATACCAAGCCAAAAAATTTAAATACTATTGCAAATGGTGATGGTCACCCGACCTTAATAGACGAAAATAATATAATTACAGATACTTATCCAGACAGATATGGATATCAAAAAATTTTTATGTATAACTATAAAAATGATAAAGTGAGTACTATTGGTAGTGTTAAACATTACAGAAAATATAAGCTTGTTAATAGATGCGATCTTCATCCAAAACCCTCTAGGTCTAAAAATTATTTTTTCTTTGATTCTGTTTTTACAGGAAAAAGAAGGCTTCATAAACTTAAGATAAGCGATGACATTATCAATAAATAAACTAATTTTCTCATTAGGTTTTTTTATAATTCTTCTAAATGGTTTATGGGAGTTTGTTGGCTTGCCCACCTTTCTTGTAAAAATATCTTTTTTTACAATTCTTCTTTTTGTCTCATTAGTAGTTGCTGCAAAAAGAAAATTTTACGTGAGTTCTTTTGAATTTTATTTAGCCTTTATGATAATAATTTTCTTTTTGTGCACTTATTTTATGTATCCAAATATAGGAACACTCGTTAGCTTTTTTCAAATATTCTCACCAGTTTTCATTGTTCTTTTATTATTTATCATTTCACGAAATTACTCTAACTCAAAATTTTACTCAAGATTGCTTCTAACATTTTTTATATTGCAAATGATAGCAGTAAGCATCAAGCTATTATTTGTTGGGCAAAATGAGGGCTTAGGTATCGGAACTCTTTCGCTTCAAGCTGGTTCTTTAAGCACTTTTATTGGAGCATTTATGTGTATTTATGCAATGCATGTAAAAGAGAAAGGTCTAATAGCTATTCATTTTATTATTTTATTTTCAGCATTGTTTTTTGTTTTAGTTAATGAAAAAAGATTAGGCACACTAATTGTTATTTTCTTTGTTTTATATACCAGCATGAGCTCTAGTCCAGGAATGAAAAATTTTATTAGTACTCGCGTATTTAAATTTGTATTTGGTGCCGCAATAGCAATTGTTTTCTTTATTTTAGGTACTACATTAATACCAACAATTTTAGATACATACGCTATAACTGAACTTGACCAAAGAATTTGGTCTTATCTGACAGCAACTCATTCTGATGGAAGGCCCATCGGAAGGTTAGCAGGACTATTTCAAGCTTTTATACAATTAGTGGATGAAAATAGATTACTTATAGGAATGGGTCCTGAAAGTCTTTTATTTTCTAATGTTACAAACACTACAATGAATGTTGAATTCAATCCAATTGGATTAACTGTAGTTCTTTCAAGATTTGGAATTATAGGCATTGTTTTGATGAGCTGTTTTTTTTACTATCTTTTTAAAATAGCAAAAGGAAACTTTGTATTAAAAATTTTTGCTTTGTATATATTATTAGATTTTTTAATATATTCGAACTCACTTTTCTTAAGCTATTCTTTGGTTTTATTATTCATAATATTTTGTAACTATTATCAAAGTATAAATAATAATTCTAATTTAAAAATATAGAATATAATTACCACGATTTATGAGCACTTCAAATCAATTTCTATATATTCCAATTGAGATTGGGGCTAGAGAGCTTGACGCAAAACTTCTTATAGCAATTAAAGCTTTAAATAAAAATTTTACTGTCATTTTGGGTAGAAAAGCCCCATTAATAAATTTTCTTAAAAATAGCCAGCCTGGTGTATTTCTTTCTATTTGGGGAGCTCATAAGAACTTCAAAAATCTTTATAAAAGTATAAAAGATTATGGGCATAACATTGCTGCAATGGACGAAGAGGGTCTTATTACTCTATCAGATTCAAACTATCTGAGATTAAAAATGGATAAAGAGACATTGAGTTATATAGATGTATTTTTTACGTGGGGAGAGGAACAAGAAAATAAATTAAAGCTTCATAGAAAAGAGTTATCTAATAAATTTATAAAAGCCGGCAATCCTAGAATGGAGCTTCTTCATCCTAAATTCAAAAATTTACATTTAAATGAATGTGCTGATATTAAGAGATATGCTAATGAATTTGTTCTGATAGTATCTTCTTTTGGATTTTGTAATCACTTCGATGGACATGAGAATTATTTCAGTCAGCTTAAATCATCCGGAGTAATTAGAGATAACATTGAAGAGGAGGTATTTAGGAGTTATTTTGCTTTTCAAGATAAAAATTTTAAACAATTCTTAAGTTTAACAAAAAACCTCGCAGAAAAATTTCCAAATATTAACTTTGTTTATCGCAAGCATCCAGCAGAAGACTTACTAAGTTTAAAAAGATATTTTCATGGATACAAAAACATATTATTAGATCATAGTAAATCAATTACGCCATGGATAAAATCTTCAAAGGCTGTTATACATAATTATTGCACTACTGCAGTTGAGGCCCAACTTTTAGGGTTACCCACTTTGGCATATAGGTACTTTATAGATGAAGACATAGAATCTGATTTGCCTTATATCAACAGTGAACAGTTTATCTCAGAGAACAAATTAATAAACTTTATCGATAAAATATTAAATGAAGATGATTTTAAAAGGAAACCCATTCACGATTCTTTAGATAGGTTTATATACGGATTAAATAACAACGAATCTTCATCTGAAACAATTGTAAATTCAATTCGCCACATTATCCCTAAAAATTTTAATAATATAAAAGTTAATAAATCGTCTACTCCGAAAGATATAATTATAAAAATGAAAAACTTTTTAAAAATTATTCTTAAAAAGGAATCATATGTACAGCATAAATTTGGAGTCATAAATAGTTCACATATTAAGAAAAAAATTAATGATTTATGTAATGTTATTAATATTAATTCCGAAGAATTTTATGTAGATGAGCTTTCTAAAGAGATTTTTATAATTAAGAACAAAGCTAAATGAAAAAAATTCTTGTCATTAGCGAAACAATTTTTTCAGATAGATTATATGATACGTTGGGATTTGACGAGTTGAGTAAGCTTGAAATTGATTTAATGAGTTCAGATGAAATAAATCTATTACAAGAAAGATATATAGAAAATATTAAGAAAAAAATAATTAGCAGATTTCTTTTTAAAATTTTTAGATTTATAAGATTAATACATAGGTATGTTGTTCCTTATGGTCAAATGAATAGTTCTGCTTCTGATCATTTGAAGATAGACACAAATGAATGGCATTGGACTAAGAAAAATATTTTAAAAGCATTTATATTTATATATAGCAGAATTGGTCTATGTAGGCGTTTATCTTTGTATTTACTTAAAATCCTTGTACCTAAAATTGATAAGGATTTGGAAGTAAGACTTAGTAATTATGATAAAGTATTTTTCTTCTCTTTAGGCAACCTTAAACCTTTCTTTGTTGTACCACTCCATAATTTTTTTAAAAAAAGAAATATCAAAACAATTTGTTATATTCAGAGTTGGGATAATCCTTCAACAAAAGGATATGCATTGTTCAAGCCAGACATCATACTTACATGGACAGAGCTTATGAGAAATGAAATTAAGAATTACATGGATTATCCAATAAAAAAAACATATGCAGTAGGTTCTCCTTTATTTAAAGATCACAAGCTAGATGAAAATAGAAATGAGAGCATTCTTTTTGCAACAAAAAGTCCAAAAACCTACCCTCACAATAGTTTTATTTCTGAAATGATTGCCATTGAAGCAAAAAAAAATAATATAGACTTTACTGTTAGAATTCATCCTCTTGCTATTACACAGAAGTTTATTAACGAAAGTGACAAAATTCTAAAATTAAGTAAAAAATATGGATTTAAGGTTCTTTTGCCTAATATCGATAGTAATAAAAATTTACTCAATAAAGATTACGATAAAATTGCGAATGATTCTTTTTATGAATCAACTTTATTTATATCTGTCTTTTCAACAATGAATTTAGAATCCGTCAATTTGGGCATTAATACTATCAATATTGATTTTCAAGACGAAGAAAGAAAAGATATATCTCCAAGAATGGATATTAAATATGATAGAAGACAGGTTCACAACGCCAGAGCTTTATCATATGGTTGTATTAGAAATGTTAGATCAAGAAATGAATTGATTGTGGCTATTAAAGACCATTTGTTATCAAAAAAGTATTCAACTGATGTTAAAAGAGAATTTTTCATTCAAAATGAATGCTTGCCGTTATATGATAAATCTGTGTTAGAGAGTTTTTTGATTTAAGAATACAATTAAAAAGGAACTGATATGCATAAAATAAAACTAATTGCTGAACTGTGTCAAAATCATAATGGTGATAAAGATCTCGTCTTCAAGATGCTTGATGAAGCAGTTTCAGCAGGAGCTACTCACGTTAAATTGCAACATATATATGTCGAAAATTTAACCTATAGACCTGAATTTGAAATTGGGACAAATGATGTAATTTCTGGTTCTGAGTATATCAATAGGCCTTATCAAGATGAGTATGAAAGGCTGAAAGGTCTTGAGCTTTCAAGGGAGGTTTGCATAGATTTTGTAGAAGAATGTAATAAAAAGAATGTAGTGCCCATGACAACTTGTTTTTGTACACAGCATGTTAATGAGTTAAAAAAAATGGGTTTTAAAGAGATAAAAGTTGCAAGCTACGATTGCGCAAGCCCATATTTACTAAAATCTCTGAAAGAAGAAGAATTTGATCATATATATGTCTCAACAGGTGCAACATTTGATACCGAAGTAAAAAGATGTGCAGAGATTTTAAATAAAGATTTTACTTTTCTTCATTGTGTAACAAGGTATCCCACCCCATTGGATGCTTTAAATTTAAAGAGAATTCAGTGGTTATCGAATTTTTCAGAAAATGTAGGTTATAGTGATCATTCTGAAACTAGTTCTGCTGGTATATTTCCAATAATAGCAGCAATATATGAAGGCGCCTCTGTAATTGAGGGTCACTTTTCTATTCTCAGCAAGGATCAAACAAAGGATGGTCCAGTATCAATTGGACCAAATGAAATAAGTAAAATAATCGAATTTGCAGAACTAAAAAAAGATGATCAAAAAGATTATTTAGATGCTTTTGAGGTCGATTATATTAAAGCACTTGGAACAGATGCCTATGAAATGTCCTTAGAAGAGTATAAAAACAGACTTTATTACAGAGGAAGATTCGCTTCACTTGTAAGAGAGAATAGTATTTCAAGACACATATATAATTGGGAACCATATACTTAATTGTATATATAATGAAAACAATATCTATAATAGTATGTCCTAATGGGTTTGGACATATAAGGCGTTCTTGTCAATTATATAACTCGTTAACTGCAGCTGGATATAAGGTAAAAATTTACACCGATAAAGATCAATTTAATGATTACATTTTATCAAAAAATATTACTAATAACTTTGATATCTCAAATTGCTCATGGCTACCTATAGCTAATGATTATAAAAAAAATCAATTCAAGCTGGATGAGTTTAGAAATCTTTCAGAAAAAATTAGTAACTCCTTAATTATTTCTGATAACTATCTAGAACCTTTTATCTATAACAAAAAAGGTATCTTATTGGCTAATTTCTTTTTACATAAGGAATTGCTTGACCAAGATCATGAATATATGAATTCTTTCAACAGCATTCAATGGAATGACATTAATTTAGTAACATCAATTTTTACTATGCCTTACATAAAAGAAAAGCCCAATTCTCTCAAAATTCCTTTAATTGGGGAGCAATTTAATCAAAAGGAAGATATGAATCATTTAATCATAACAAAAGGACTAGGATGTTGGAGTAACGATTTTGATCAAAAGATTATAAATTATATTCAAAGAAATTTATTTGATTACAATGGAAAAATTTTTCTCGACAAAACATTAAAAAACATTTTACAAGATATAAAATCAACCAATCTTAATATAGAAGTGACTTCGCTTAATGAAGAGATTATTTCAACAGCAACTGCAATAATTGGAAGGCCAAGCATAGGCATTCTGACAGAATCATTTCAATATAGAATACCTTTTGTAGCTGTAGTTGGGGCTGATGACAAAGAAAGTATTAATAATGGAAGAATATTAAATAATCTTTATAATGACATGGATATAAATATCATTGAAAAAGATACTATTGTTGAAACAAGAAATATTCTTAATAAAGCAAAATTACCAGTAGGTGGTCAGAACCATATTGTTAAAATAATTTCTAACGTCATGCAAAAATAATATGAATATCTTAGCAGTAATTCCAGCAAGAAAAGGCTCAAAGGGTGTAAAAGATAAAAATATTAAAAAAATTAATGATGTTCCCTTAATTTCATTCACAATAAGGTCTGCAATAAAATCAAAGCTCTTTGCTGATATAGTTGTTTCTACCGATTCTGAAATAATAAAAGGTATTGCTGAAGAAGATGGCGCATCAGTACCTTTCATTAGGAGTGATGACTTATCTCATGATACTGCTTTGGCTGTTCCTGTAATTCAAGATGCAGTTATAAACATACAATCTTTAAATAATAAAAAATACGATGCAGTTTGTATGCTTCAGCCTACAAGCCCACTAAGATCTGAAGCAGATTATAATAATGTAGTTGAGTTATTCGATAGTGATGACGTTGATTCTGTAATAAGTGTTGTAGAGGTTAATCAACATCCTTACAAAATGGTAAGAAAAAGTTCTAACGATTTGCTTATGCCTTTTTTAGATTGGCCAATCGAAAACCCTCCAAGACAACAATTACCTAAACTATATACTTACAATGGTGCATTTTATCTTTCAAAGTACAATGTATTAATGAATGAAAATACATTTAAAGGTGCAAATTGTAAACTTTACGAGATGCCAGAATCCAGATCGGTAAATATAGATACAGAAAACGATTTTTTGTTAGCAGCCAGCATAATTAAAAACAAAATAAATAAAGATGACAATGGATAAAAATCTTATCTTAGTTGAATTAAATGAGATTAATTTTGACGTGGTAAAGCTTTACTTAGATAAGAATGAAATCTTACCAGGATTTGAAAAACTTTTCTCAGAGGGAGTTATTGAAACAAGCTCGGAAGATGTATATGACCTATTAGAGCCATGGATTCAGTGGCCATCAGTTCACATTGGTAAAAAATTTGAAGATCATAAGATTTTTAGATTAGGTGATATGGTAAATTCGAATCAAAAGCAAATATTTGAAAAAGTTGAAGAAGCGGGATACAAAGTAGGTGCAATTAGCCCAATGAATACGAAAAATAATTTAATATGTCCAGCATATTTTATACCTGATCCTTGGACATCAACAGAAAGTGATGGTGGTTTTTTAAGTAAAAAAATTACGGAGGCAATTTCTCAAGCTGTTAATGATAATGCAAAATCAAAAATTACCTTAAAAAGCTTATTCTTTCTTATGCTCAGTTTTGTTACTTTAGTAAATTATAAAAAATATTTATCTTTGTTTTTGTATGCACTTTCATCCTTTTCCAAACCTTGGAGAAAGGCATTATTCCTAGATTTGTTTTTATTTGAGATTCATCTAACACTATATAAAAGAAGAAATCCCAATTTTTCAACAGTATTTCTAAATGCAGGTGCACACATACAACATCATTATTTTTTTAATTCCTCTGTATTGAAAAATAATCATTTATCTAACCCTAGTTGGTATATGAAAGAGAATGAAGATCCAATTTTAGACATGATAAAATGTTATGATAATATGATCTCGGAATTATTTTTAGTAAAAGATACTGAATTTATTATTGCTACTGGATTATCACAAAAACCTTATGACGCTGTAAAATTTTATTATCGGTTAAATAATCACCAAAATTTTCTTTCGCTATTAAATATTGATTTTAAAAAAGTACAGCCAAGGATGACTAGAGATTTCTTGATTGAGTTTCAAAATGAAGATATGGCCAATAAAGCTCAAGATGTTCTTTCTTCAATAAAAGTTGATAATCAAGACTTGCTTTTCAAAGAAATTGACAACAGAGGAAAGGATCTATTTGTTACTCTATCTTATCCTAAAGAAATTACTGATAATTCTAAAATTAATATTGGTAGTGAAAGTTTTAATTTAAAGGATCACGTAACTTTTGTTGCTATTAAAAATGGAATGCATTCAGAAAAGGGCTTTGCTTATTTTTCTTCTAAGGTAAGGCAGCATGCTCCAGAAAATGGTGATCACGTTTCAAATATTTTCGTAACATTGTCTAAATTTTTTAATATAGTTTAATTGCATGATAAGTTTGATTGATCTTTCAGATGCTCCGCCGTATAAAAAATTTAATAAATTTTATAAATTAGCATTAAAGAATGAACAAAAGAATATTGAAGCAATATCAATCAGCTCTTACGATTTTAAAAAAAATGAACCTAACTGTAGATTTGTGAATTTAAAGTTTATTATTAACGATGAATGGATATTTTTTTCAAATTATTTAAGTCCAAAGGCTAATGAATTTGATAAAAATCCAAATATTGCTGCTACTTTTTTTTGGCAAAATATTAATTGTCAAATACGAATCAAAGCAAAAATTTGCAAGACAAATTATAAGTTTTCTGATGATTATTTTAATAAAAGAGATAAGGCTAAAAACATCTTAGCTATCACATCTAAACAATCAAAAATAATTGCAAGTTATGATGATTTTTTAGACGTTTATGATAAATCGATGAAAAGTATAACAAATCCAAGAACTAGACCAGAATACTGGGGCGGATACTCCTTTAAGCCATATTATTTTGAGTTTTGGCAGGGTCATAATGACAGAATTAACAAAAGGGAAGCCTATATCTTAGAGGGTGCCAATTGGGAAAACTTCTTTCTTCAGCCTTAGAAAGAAATATATTTACGTTATTTATCAATTAGTTTAAAATGCAACTCGAATTTATGAAAAATCAAAAATCTTTAAATTACTCAATATTCTTTTGTTAAATCTAAAACTCTTAGAACTAAAAAACTTAGGTAAATCTCATAGCTACTAATAAAAATATAACTCCAATTAATCATAAGATTAAGGCGCTTGAATTGATGCTGATAGATCAAAATGGTGAGAAGCAAGGCATGGTTTCTTTAGATGCTGCTCTGAAGATGGCTAATGATCTATCACTTGATCTAGTTCAAGTATCTCCATCTAACTCAGAGCCTGTTGTGTGTAAATTACTAGATTATGGTAAGCATCTATTCTCTAAAAAGAAAAATGCTTCTTCATCTAAGGTTAAGAGTAAAAGAAATACCACTAAAGAGATTAAGTTTAGGCCCTCTACTGATGTAGGAGACTATAATATTAAATTAAAAAAGATTAAAAGCTTTATTCTTGGAGGAGATAAGACTAAAATAAGCGTCCGATTTAGAGGTAGAGAGATACTTAACAGTAATATGGGTCTAGAACTTTTGAATAGATTGAGATCTGAACTTCAAGATATAGCTCAAGTAGATCAAGAGCCTTCACTTGAGGGTAGGCAGTTATTAATGGTGTTATCTCCTCTAAAGAAGAAGTAATTATAAAAACTATACAATATTATGGGATACAAACTTAAAACACATTCAGGCGCTGCAAAGCGCTTTAAGAAAACTGGAACATCTGTTAAAAGTAGAGGCGCTAATAGGAATCATATTTTGACAAAACAATCAACAAAAAGAAAAAGACATAATAGAGGTCTTAACAAGTTATCCGGCACTGTTTTAAAGATGGCTTCTAGATTAATAAATAGGTAAATTATTATGCCAAGAGTAACAAAATCAGTCACAGCAAAATCTAAACATAAAAAAGTACTTAAGGCCACAAAAGGTCATTATGGTGCAAGAAGCAGGCTATATAAAACGGCTAAACAATCAAATATTAAATCTCTTCAATATGCTTTTAGGGATAGAAAAAACAGAAAAAGATCCTTTAGATCATTGTGGATTGCTAGAATAAATGCTGCATCAAGAAATTTAGGCGTTCCATATTCTAAATTGATTAATGGGATGGCATCTAAAAATATCAACATTGATAGAAAAATATTATCTGATATTGCTGTTAATGATTCAGCTACTTTTGAGAATATCTTAAAGAAAGCTGTTAATTGAACTAAGTAATGTCAGAAGACAAAGACATTATTACTCCAAAAATTAGTCAACATTTTGGTTCTAGGCATCCTGTCAATCAAATGAAAGACTCCATTATGAGTTATTTAGTATCAATAGGATTTGAAATTATTGATGGCCCGGAGATAGAAACTGAACAATATAATTTTGATATGTTAAATATCAAAGATTCTCATCCTGCAAGACAAATGCATGACACATTTTATGTAAACCAAAAAGAATTTGTTTTAAGAACCCACACCTCTCCAGTTCAGATAAGAGGCATGTTAAATAATAAACCACCAATGGCTTTTATATCTGGCGGAAAAGTTTTTAGGAAAGATGATGATGCAACTCATTTACCAATGTTTCATCAAGTTGAGGGAATTTATGTAGACACAGATGTCAATTTTGCAAAACTAAAAAATCTTATATATAAAATTGTCAATTTCTTATTTGGAGAAGGAGTCGAGTTGAGATTTAGGCCATCTTATTTTCCTTTTACAGAGCCTTCTGCCGAAGTAGATATCTTGTCTAAAGATGGAAAATGGTTGGAAATATTGGGATGTGGAATTGTAAATCCAATTGTATTAGAGAATTGTAAAATTAGTTCTAAAGATTATAAAGGACTTGCCTTTGGTCTCGGTTTAGAACGGATAGCAATGTTGAAACATGGAGTTAAAGATATCAGAGAATTTTATAAATCTAATTTAGATTTTTTAAATCAGTTTAAATGAAAATAGCATACGAACATCTATTAAATTTTTTAGTTGATAAACCATCCATTAAAGATGTTTCTGAAAAACTTTTTCAATTAGGTCATGAACATGAGATTGAGGATTCTATTTTTGATATAGAATTTACACCAAATAGAGGAGATTGCCTTTCTTTGCTCGGCTTAGCAAGAGATCTAAATGTTTTTTACAACACCAACCTTAAATTAAAGTCATATGAAGCTGATATTCCAAAATTAGAGCTTGATTTTCATAATCGTGCAACGAACAAATGTCCCGTCATTTCTTTTTTAAACATAGAGATTGAAGAGGAGGTTCAGGATTATAGAGATTATCTTGAAAATTATTTTAAAGATTTAAATTTGAATAAAAATAATTTTTTTACTGATATATCTAATTATATTGCATACGAAATGGGGCAACCCACTCATTGTTATGATTTAAATTCACTAGATGCAGAAATAACACTAACAGATGGAGTAAAAGATAAACATTTTAAAACTTTGCTTGGAAGTAAAATTAGCATAGATGAGTCAGATTTAGTTTTTATTAGAAATGATGAAGTAATTAACCTAGCAGGAGTGGTTGGAAGTATGGAAACATCATGCTCAAAAAACTCTAAGAATGTATTAATTGAATGCGCATACTTCTCTCCAGAATCAATAATGGGAAAATCAATTAAATATAATTTACAATCAGATGCCTCACATAAGT
>CEQY01196399.1_pt1 | contig 35590 bp, 31 predicted proteins | sample 361391 | NCBI WGS metagenome assembly CEQY01 (sample SAMEA2621075, study PRJEB7988) | marine metagenome | isolation source: saline water (ENVO:00002010), including | reverse complement strand
TTATAGATGTAAGGCCTGATATGAGTTATCAAGATATAAGAATTCAGACTTACAAAGCTATGGTTAAATCAATTCCTCAAGCAATTAAAAAGGTTTTTTCTGGAGAATACAGTAAAAAATTTCCTCAAAAAGGTAGATATTGGAAGCCCATTGATAAGAAAAAATTAAATGAAGTAATTAAAAATTATAGTGGTAAGGTTAATGTCTAGCGCTAAACACAAAGCCTTGATTATTGGTTTAGGAAATATCGGAATGGGGTATGACTATAACTTATCTCATCATGATTATATTTTAACACATGCTCAAGCCTTGCATAATGATAGAAATTATGAACTTTTAGGAGGCGTAGATATTTCAAGGAAAAAACAATCTGACTTTACAAAGAAATTTAATCTGCCTTCCTTTTCTAAAATTAATAGCGAAGTTAAATCCTTAAACCCGGATGTTGTATCAATATCGGTGAATACAGAGTTTCATTTAAATGTCTTAAAAGAGGTTGTAAGGAGTCTTTCACCTAAACTGATTGTGCTTGAAAAGCCAATATCAGCATTTAAAAACGAAATAAAATTAATATTAGAAATTGTTCAATCAGAGAGCATTGCATTAGTAATAAATTATTTTAGAGAGTTTGAACCAGAACACAAACGACTTCTTAAAAAAATAAATGATAATGAATTAGGTTTTCCCCTTAAAATTATTGTTTGGTACTCAAAAGGCCTTTTAAATAATGGATCACACTTTGTTCAATTTTTGTCAAACTTCATGGGTAAAGTTAAAAACTTTAAAATTATTGAAAATAATGAAACACAACATATAAATGATTTTGAGCCTTCCCTGAAAATATCATACGAAAAGGGAGATGCCTTTTTCGTTCCTGCTTACCAAGAAAATTCTTCTTTTAATGAGATGGAAATAGTGGGACCAAAGGGTAAGGTTAAATATTATAATAGTGGTCGATATTATCAACAGTGGAAACTTGTCAAAGATCCTGTATTTAATGACAATAGTATATTAGAGACCAAATCATCTAGTACCCAAACTAAATTTAACCACTATCAAAAATTTGTTTATAATAATATTCACGAGTATTTAAAAAATAAAAATGGCTTGGATATCTCTTTTGTTGAGTGCGTTGAAAACAATTATCTATTAATACAAATTAAGAAGGAGTTGTCGAATTGGAAGAAAAGCTAGCAATTAATGGCGGTAAGCCGATTATTAATAAAGAGTTTGATGTTTACAACAGTATCGGAAAAGAAGAAGTTGTCGCCGCTACAGAAGTAATTAAATCTGGAGTTTTGTCAAAGTATTTAGGCTGTTGGCATGAAGATTTTTATGGTGGTGAAAAAGTTAAAGAATTTGAAAGACTATCAGAGGAATATTTTAATGTTAAGCATGCTGTAACTGTAAATTCATGGACATCTGGATTGGTTGCAGCGGTTGGAGCTTTAGATATTGAACCTGGTGATGAAATAATTGTAAGCCCATGGACTATGACTGCGTCAGCTGCAGCTATTCTACATTGGAATGCAATACCTGTTTTTGCAGATATTGATTATAAAACTTTTTGTTTAGATCTAGAATCTGTAGAAAAAAATATATCTCCATACACCAAAGCAATCATGTCAGTTGATATTTTTGGTCAATCTGCAGATGTTGATGGGTTAAATAGTATTGCAAAAAAACACAACATTAAAATTATTTCTGACACAGCGCAAGCTCCTGGCGCGATGTATAAAGAAAGTTTCGCTGGAACCATTACAGATATTGGAGGATACAGTCTTAATTATCATAAACATATTCATACAGGCGAAGGCGGGATTGTTGTTACAAATGATGATAATTTAGCAGAGAGAGTAAGGCTCATACGCAATCATGCCGAAGCTGTTGTAGGAGATATGGGAAGAGAAGATTTAAATAATATGATTGGCCATAACTTTAGATTAGGTGAAATAGAAGCAGCTATGGGTATAGAACAATTAAAAAAATTAAACAAATCTGTAGAACGAAGACAGCAGATAGCTAAAATTTTAACTGATGAGCTATCTACTTTAGAGGGTTTGAATACTCCATATGTACCCAAAGATCAAACACATGTATATTATGTCTATCCTTTAATTTATGATTCAAAATCTACCGGCGTTAATAAAGATTTGTTGTTTAAAGCGCTAGTTGCTGAAGGAGTTCCTTCTCTATCTAACAAATATCAAAATATCCATTTACTTCCCATTTATCAAAAGAAAATTGCCTATGGAAATTCTGGCTTCCCATGGACAATATCTAAAAGAAATATTTCCTACGACAAGGGTATTTGTCCAAATGCTGAAAACTTAAATTCAAATTCATATATTGGATTGGGGTTGTGTATGTATGAATTTGAAGATGATGATGTATATTTAATTTGCGAAGCATTTAAAAAAATATGGAATAATATACAGGGATTGAAAGGTAAATAATATGAATGAATTTTTAAACATTATTAAAGATATTAATTACAAAAATATAGTTATGGATATGAATAAAAATGGTTTTACAACATTAGGAAGACTGAAATCTACATCTCTTTTGTCATCCGCAATAAGGGAAATTGATAATCTATCAACATTTGATGATGTGGAAAAAAATTATAGTGATTCAGAGCATAGAATTTGGAATGCACACAACAAGATGAGTATTGCAAGAGAGTTTAAACTTTTTTCTGATGAGATTATTTCCAATGTGTTAAACAAGAATTCAAATGCCTATGATATTCTTGCTATTCGAAATAAATCACTTAACGATTTAGATAAAAAGAACGTTAGCTTTAGATGGCACATGGATTCTTTTTTCTCTCAGCTTAAAACTTTCTTATTTATTTCAGAAGTTCATTTAGATAATGGTCCATTCGAAATTATATCTAAAACACACAAAATGAGTTTCAAGCTTCGATTGGCATTCAAGGCCAATTTTTTTAAAATAAAAAATTTAAAAGATGGAAAAAGGGGTTATTCAAGCATTGATCATAAAACAATCTCATCGACAATAGACACTAATCGCAGAATAGAGACTATGTCTGTTCCAGCGGGAACTGTAGTTTTAGCGAACACCTCATGCTTGCACAGAGCAAAGCCATGTATTGATGGGTCAAGATATGCCTTAACATCATACTATAATTGATGATGGCTAAATTAGCAATTATATCAAATGATGCTGGTGGATCCGAATTAATATCTTCATGGATTAAATATCAGGATTTAGATTTTATTTTTTCACTTGATGGCCCGGCAGTAGATATTTTCAACAGGAAATTAGGTAAAATAAAAAATTTACCTTTAGACATTGCAATTGATGCTTCAAAAACGGTAATAACTGGGACTGGTTGGTCAAGTAATCATGAATACGATGGGATTATTTATTCAAAAAATAAAAGTAAAAAAGTAATTTCTTTTTTAGATCATTGGGTGAATTATGAGGAGAGGTTTATTAGAAATAATTTAAAAGTTTTGCCAGATGAACTTTGGGTTTCAGATAACTATGCCTTTGATATAGCTAAAATAATTTTTCCAAATAAACTAATAAAACTTGTTCATAATTATTATATGGATGATTTGGTAAGTGAGATTAAAAACATAGACAAAGTTGATGGAGATAGGTTGCTTTATATTTTAGAACCAATAAGAGATAATTGGGAAAAAGATAAACCTGGAGAATTTCAGGCATTAGATTACTTCATTCATATGCTGCCAAAATTAAACCTTCCAAAAAATTTAGAAATAAAACTACGCTTACACCCATCTGAAAATAAAAAAAAATATAACGAATGGATAAAAAGTCAATGCGATATCAACTTGTCAATTGATCATGAAAAATTATTAAACAAATCAATAAGCGATTCAAAATGGGTTGCTGGTTGCGAATCCTTTGCTTTAACAATTGCTTTAAATGCTAGAAGAAAAGTGTTTTGTACTCTGCCTCCATGGTCATACAACTGCAGATTGCCTTATGACGAAATAATTTATCTAAGAGAAATAAATTGATTAAATCTAAAATAATAAAATTGATTAAACCTTTCAAAATAGAGTTTGAAAATATGGAGCTCGATAAGCTTCAGCTTAAAAAAGGTGAGATCTTATGTGAAACAATCTACTCCGCAATTTCTCCAGGTACTGAAATTTCAGCTTATTGCGGTCACCCACCCTTAAAGCCTGGCAATACATACCCCAGGTTAGTTGGCTATTGCAATGTTGCAGAAGTAATTGAAACTGGACCTGGAAAAAGCGTTTATGAAATTGGCCAAAAAATTTACACTTTTACTTCTCATAGAAGCCACTTTATAACTAACGAAAAAGATGTGCTATCAGTGCTTCCAAAAAATATTTCACCATTAGAAGCTTCATGTGCATATTTATTTCACTTAGGCTATAATGCAGTACTGAATACTAATGTTCGTTATGGGTCAAATGTTTTAGTTATTGGATTGGGAGCAATTGGTTTAGCGTCAATACAAATGGCATCAAACGCCGGTGCAAATGTTTATGCATTATCCGATCAAAGTAATTCTAAATCCATTGCAGAAAAATATGGAGCTATTCAGGTTTTCCAAAGAAAAAAAATTAATACACTAATTAAAACTGATAGAAATCAATTTTTTGATAGCGTAATTTTAACATCAAGTTCCTGGAAAGACTGGTTAATCTCACTGAAGTTGGCAGCGATGAGGTCTCAAATCGGTATCTTGGGATTCCCAGGAAGAAATTCTCCTATACCTGATTTCAACCCACTTGATAGCCAGTATTTCTATTCGAAACAGCTATCTTTAAAAGCCGTTGGGCTCTCGCCTGAAATCAATGATAATCAAAATAATCTGAAGTTCAACGAAAGAGATAATATGAAATTTATTTTGAGTGAAATTGAGTCAGGTTCTATTAATCCTAATCGCATAATATCTGAAGTTGTACACTACAAAAAGGTCGAATCTGCTTATCAAAATTTAATTAATAGAAATGAAGAATTTTCTCCAATCACCTATGTTTTGAAATGGAAAAAGTAAAAGTAGGTTTGATTGGCTGTGGCCGAATGGGTGCCTTTTCTAGCGAGAATGTTTTGAAATACGCTCCTAAATCCTGGTTTCCCTTAAGCCATATTGAGGCATTAAAAGCTAACAAACAGTTCTATGTTGAAGGAATTTGCGACAAAAACACTAGTTCGCTTGATAAGGTTAAAGAAAAATACTCCATAAAAAACTGCTATGAAGATTATTTAGAATTATTAGAAAATCATGATCTGAATCTTTTGTGTGTTGCCACAAGAACCAAAGGAAGGGCAAATATTATAAAAGATGCTGTTAAGTATGGCACCTTTAGATTTCATGTTGAAAAGCCTCTTTGCAACTCAACAAAAGAATTTTTTGAATTGGAAGAGCTTTTTCTTAAAAACAATTTGGAGCTAACATTTGGAACAATAAGAAGATATATGCCTATTTATAATAGTGCTAGAGAATTAGTTAATTCAGGAGAATATGGATTGCTACAGCAGATTGATATAAATTTTGCTAATTCAGCATTGTATTGGACACACCCTCATTCAGTAGATCTTGGGTTATTTTTTGCCAATGATGAACTACCTTCAAAAGTACAAGCAACTTTATCTAACTTTAAGAGTGAAATTGTTGATAATGAGTATATAATTGATTCAGATCCATTAATAGAGACCGCAACAATGTTCTTTGATAATAATGTTACTTGTCGAATTGGAAGAGGCGGCAAATTTGATGTAATACTTCATTGTGAAAAAGGTGAGATTATTATTGAAGCAGATGGTGCAAGATTATTAGCAAGGAAAAGCAATGAGGAAAATCCATATTTAGAATATCCATTTACAGTTTTTGAAAATAAATATTCTAAACCTCAAGGTTCTTTTTTAGCACTAAATATGCATCTTGAAAGCATTAACAAGAAGATAATCATTGATTCATCGCATATTTTTAACTGTCAAAGAGTATTATTTTCAATAATTGAATCACAAATAAAAAATGGTTTTTTTGCATCACCATCAAGCATGGAGCATAGCATTTTTATTAATGCTAGGACAGGTGATCTATATGCATAATTCATTTGATTCGTGACTAGTAATAAAGTAATTATCCATTGTTTGAACGCTTTTGATGAGCACAGGTCTACAAATGAAAAAGCTTATAATAATTTTTTTCAAAGAATTAAAAATTTAAATCTTGATGATCTAAAAATCAATCCCTCAAAAGAAAAAAAAATAAAAAAAGATCGAAGTCTCAATTTTTTTAAAAAAATAAATTTTTTTTTAGAAATAATTGTCTTATTCAATAAGCAGAAAAAAAGATTAAAAATAAATAAAGGAAACTTTTCAAAAATAATAGCTATTGCATCTAACAGGTTAATTGTGAAAGATGACATTTATTCTTCTATGAAAACTTATTTTGAAACAACAGGAGAATCTAAAGCAAGGATAAATGAATTAGGTGATTTTTTAAATACTTACGATAATTTAGTCTTAGTTGATGCAAAACATTTTAGTACGATATGGTCTAAAAAAAATAAAAACAATGATAACATTTTTATTTTTGATACAACCTTCATAGTCTATTTATTCATAACAAGTTCTTTTTTAAAAGTATCTTTTTTAAAAGAGTTATATACTTTTTACAAAAGATATTCATCAATTAATAACTTTTTGAATAAAAAAGAAAAATTTATTCGTTCACTTTTAGTTATTTCATTAAAAAAAATGATTGGATCATCAAAAAATATCCAATCATTTTTTTTAACAGCAAATTCAACGATAATCGAAATTCTTAGAGCTACATTAATTGCCAGCAGAAATACTTCTAGCATTATTGAAATTTTGCACGGCATTGTAATGATACCACATCGAAATTATATTAAGAAGCTTCAGATAATTCAGAAAAAATATCTACCGATTAGCAATTGTTCCCAAAAATATATTGAACAAATAAATGGATTACCACTAATTGAAGGATTATCCTTAAACAGCTTTTACTCTAAAGATATTGCAATCAATTCTTTCCTGTCAAATACTTTAAAAGAAAAGATTGATACTCATAAAGATTATCCAAGTTTTTTAAAGAGATTGAGGAGCTCACTAGGAACAAAATTATTAAATGATACTCAAATTATCACTCTTTTCGGCGGTACAAATTTGGAAGGTAAATACTTTCAATCGAATTCATATAAGTTAGAGCTTTTTTTGATAAAAAAAACTTTACAATTTCTAAACGAGAATGAAGCAAAGGCACGTTTTTTTTACATAAATCATCCTGCAAACGGAATCTTTCCAAACTCACAATTAGACATGATCAATGAAATGGGGGTTTACTTGCTTAAAGATTCACTAACAGGTTATTTAGTATCAGATAAATGTATATCCTTGATATCAAGCTGTCTTTTTGAAATGAATTGGTTTGGTGGTTTGAGTTTTACTCCAATGATTGTATCAGACAATATGTATACAAAAAAATATCTATCAGAAATATTTTACCCTGAATACGATGGTGTTGATAGTTTGTTAAGTAGGTTAAAAAATTTTACTAATATTAAACACAGCCAAGATTTCAATATTAAAATCAAATCTAGAATTGAAAAATTAGCTGGGAAACAATATTTTGTATAAACGTAGACCGCAAAGTATTGGCTTAATAATTGTATTGTTATATTTTACTATCTATTTATTTATACCAATGTTTTTTCAATATTTTTATTTTGAAGATATTTTCTCGATTTATGAACGACAGCAGCTTAATCAAGGTGGTATAATTTACTCTTTTTCAATTTTAACATTATTCTTAGTTCTATATTCGCTTTTTAAAGAAAATTCTATCATTATTCTCATGCCATGGAATAAATACAGCTTTTTAATTTTTAAAAAATATTTAGAAAATAGAAAGTATGTTTCAATACTTTGTTTTGCATTTAGCATTTGGGTATTTCTTAATAATCTTGGAGATTTAAGATATGTTGGAACATCTATTGCTGAACAAGGAGGAACATCTCAGATAATATTACTTGTTAAAACCATAATATTTTTTGATTTAACGACAGTTATTTTTTGTAAGGATAGAAAAACATTTTCTCACTATTACTCATTTCCTTTATTTAATTATTTAATGGTTTCATCACACTTTATTATGCTCGGAGGAAATTGGGATGCTCTCTTTGGATTTATTGCAATAGGAAAAATATTTTTTAAAAATTTATACAATTATTTTTTTTATAAAAGCCCTAGTTTTTCACAAAGCATTTTAAAATATTTCTTAGTTTTTTTATTATTATTTCCGATTCTTTCATTAATATTATTTCTTGGGATGTCAATTAAAAGAAATTATAGTCTTCTCGATCCCGACATTAATGCATTAATTCAGTCTTACTTTAGTGTAAAGTGGTTCTTATTATATTTAGTAGAGAGTTTTTCTCCTCACTTGCATAGTTTTAATTTCGCTTTCTTTGAACGATCAGATCTTAATCCCAATAATTTTCAAGAAACTGTTATGCTCCCATTAGAGTCTTTTTGGTATCGTCTAAATCTTATTATGAAGAATGCTGGTGATTTATTTGGAGTAAGACGCCCTTTCTATACTGGCATGTCACAATATAATTTTCTCCAATTAACTGGAAATTATATGGATCTAAGGCAAGGAACATCTCCCGGAGTAATAGGTTCTTTCATTTATTTATTTGGTAAAAATATTGGTTTTTTTGCTTCAGTTATCTACTTTTTAATTATTTCATCTTTCTTAGATAGATTAATTATATTTTCTATTGATAAAAAGTTTTCGATAATTGGCTCTTTTCTTTTCTTATTAATATTTGTTTTTCTTTTTCAATCTCCTCTCGATTTATTGAATATTATTGATAATGCACCGATTTTACTTTTTTTATTAATTATATATGGAGGTGCAATAAAATATGATAGGATCAATCTAAGGAGTTTGTATTAATTATACTTTTACCATAGCAAGAATTTTCGCCGTTTTTTTCAGACCAGCATTGCTTTTGTTTACTATTTCCCAAAATCAAGATTCAGTATCAAATCAACTGGCTCTTGGATTTACCTTGATAGCAACATTTATGCAATTTGCGAATTGTGATGCTCATCAGAATTATTATAAGAAGTTCTTCAAAGAGAAAAATCCATTAAATAATGTCGCAAAGGAATTCAAAGATTATATAAAATTTATTTTTGGCTTTTCATTGTTATTTTACACCATAACTTTTCCAATTAATTGCTTCATTTTTAAATCTACAATTATTGGACTAAGCTTTTCCTTTATAGTTATTTTCGAGAAAATTGCTGATGAATTCCAAAGATTTAATATATTTTCTAAGAATTATTTTGCATGGAGTGTATTTGCTATTATTATGTACGCCTTACCTGTTATTCTTTCAATTTTATTTTTCACTTTAACTAATACAAATATTTTTAATAGCTATATTTACTCATCAATGGTTATTGATTTGTTTCTTTTGTTGTATATTATTAGAAGCGGCAAGTTTCTTAGTTATAATTTTTCTAAACCTAGCTTTTCAAATGTTTACATGAATGTAAAGTTTGCAATTGGTATTTACTTGAAAAGATTTGGATATATTATAGTGAACACTCTAAGTGGTCATGTGTTGCTTGTGACAAGATATCTAATATTATTTTTTGAGCCATTATTTTTCCCACTCTTTGTCACTTGTTCAAGCATTATCGGGGGAATACCAACTTTAGTGGATGTATTTTATTTATCTTATAAAAGAAAAAATTATGTTTCAAATCCCTTGGAAGCATTAACAGCAATTCGAAGCATACGCCTCATTTCTATAATTTTTTTAGGCGGAATTTTATCATTCATTGGATGTTTGGGGGTCTTCGTCATCAAAGACAGTTTGCTTGATAACATTGAAGCCTTTTCTTTTATAATAACTATGATGGGGGTCATATATTCATTATCGCTTTTATTTTATGAAAGTATTTATTGGCAAAAAAGAGTTAATGATAGAGCATTAAATGAATTGATTTATTTTTTGGGAATAATTGTAATAACTTTGCTAAGCTTAATAATAAAACCCAATCTTCTTGTGCTATTATTATCTCTATTGTTTTTATTGATCATAAGATTTTTTACACTTTATTTTATATTTATTAAAAAGTAGATAACTGAAATTAAAAATGAAAGTTTGGCTATTTCAAACTGGAGAACCCATTCACACTGATCAAGGCAATTATCGTCCGATGCGGGCAATTAATTTAAGTAATGCCTTAATTGAAAGAGGGCATCAGGTAGTTTTATGGACCTCATCTTTTTTTCATACTGAAAAAAAACATAGATCAAAGAAATTCAAAACTATAGTTGTCAATGAAAACCTAACTATAAATCTAATCCCAAGTTTTGGATATAAAAAAAATATTGGATTAGGAAGAATTATTGATCATTTACATCTGTCATTTAATATGTATAGTCGCATTAATAAAGAGACGAGTTTCCCTGATGTCGCTTTTGTTGGTTACCCCCCTATAGAAACATCATACAGGTTAGTCAAATGGCTGAATATAAAAAAAATTCCCTCAATTATTGATGTAAAAGATTTGTGGCCTGAAATGTTTCTAGATAAAATCCCAAGCCCGCTTAAGCCATTAGCAAAAACATTATTATTTCCATTTTATCTTATTGGAAGAAACGCTATTAAGAATGCAACCGGAGTAACCTCTATGGCGGATGGTTTTTTAAAATGGACATTAGATTTTTCAAGAAGAGGTAGTATTAACAGTCAATACAATGCCGTTTTTCCTCTAACATCTGAAATTGGAGAAATATCTGATGGAGACATGTCTGTTGCAAAAAATTGGTGTGAAGAGCAAGGTATATCAGATGAGAAAAATATTTTTAGAATTTGTTTTATAGGAAGCTTTATGTCGGTTTTTGATTTTCAACCAATTAAAGATTGTGCAATTAAGGCCCAAAATGAAAAACTACCATTACAATTTATTTTATGTGGAGATGGTCATTATATAGACGAAATTAAATTAATGATGAAAAATCTAGATAACGTTATTTTTCCAGGTTGGGTGGATAAATCAAAAATTAAAATTATTTCTAAAAGATCGCATGTTTCGATTGCGCCTTATATCAACATAAATAATTTTAAAAATAACCTCCCAAACAAAATCGTTGACGCATTGTCTCTTGGATTGCCAATTTTATCTCCATTAGAAGGTGAAGTTAAAAAGTTAATCAATGATTATAATGTTGGACTTACCTATGACTTATCTGAAAGCAACAATCTTTACACTTGTATAAATCAATTGATATCTAATAAAGATTTGTTAAAACTTCTTTCGGAAAACACCTCAACCGTTTATAAGGAAAAATTTAATTTTAAAAATGTATATACTCAATTTGTAAGTCATTTAGAAAAAACATCAAACTTTAATTTTTAAAAATGAATGATAAAATAATTGAAAAAAAACGATATGAAGAGCGTTTTGCGAAAAAACTAAAAGAAAAATCTAGATCACTTTGGGGGTCAAATTCAAAAAAACCAATTTATAGATCTCCTTATATTTTTTTTGAAAAAAAAATTAGTCAATTAATTAATCATAACGATAAAGTATTAGAAATTGGAGCAGGTGACGGTTTGCACACAGTTTCTCTTCTTGAAACTGGCGCAAATGTAGTTGCTTCAGACATATCACCAAGCGCGCTCAAGCTAATTAAAAAAAATATTCCAAAAGAATACAAAAGTTCTTTGAAAACAGTTGTTGCGGATATGGAAGCACTTCCCTTTGAAGATAGCTCTTTTGATGTTGTCACTAGTGCTGGTAGTCTAAGTTATGGAGATTCTAAAAAAGTTTTAAGTGAGATTCATAGAATACTTAAATGTGAAGGTTATTTTATTTGCATTGATTCTTTGAATGAAAATCCAATTTACAAATTAAATAGGTACATTCAGTATCTTCGTAAAAAAAGAAGCAAGATTACAATAGATCAAATGCCATCAAATGCCACAATTAATCTTTATAAAAATTTTTTTAATATCATCGAAGAATCGTATTTTGGATCGATAACTTGGGTAGGCCCTTTGTTGGCTTTTTTTATTGGTCAAAAGTCCGCAAAAAAACTATTAAATTCGTTTGATAAAAAGATGAAAATAAAAAACTCTGCGTTTAAGTTTGTATTAATTGTTAAAAAGTAAATAAGAGAAAAATGATAAAAAAAGAAATTCCATTTTTTAATTACCCCTCATTATATGATGAAAATGAAGAAGTTTACTCAAAAGCCATATTAACTGCCTGCAAAAAAGGTGCTTATATTATGCAGCAAGAGCTTTTTGATTTTGAAAACGAATTAAAAAAATATTTAAATGTAAAACATGCAATTGGAGTAGCTGATGGAACTACAGCTCTGGTACTTTCTTTGAGAGCATCGGGTATCGGATCTGGAGATGAGGTTTTAGTCCCATCGCACACATTTGTAGCATCTGTTGCAGCAATAAATCATGTTGGAGCCGTGCCAGTACTAGTAGACTGTGGAAAAGATCATTTAATCGATGGGAATGATTTAATTCATAGGATAACAAATAAAACAAAAGCAATTATGCCTGTTCAGCTTAATGGTAGAACTGTAAACATGGATAAGATAATTGAAGTATCTACAAAATATAATCTTAAAATAGTAGAAGACTCTTGTCAGGCGCTTGGATCAAAATATAAAAATAGGTTTGCCGGTACATTTGGAGAAGCTGGAACTTTTAGCTTTTATCCATCAAAAACATTGGGATGTTTTGGAGATGGCGGAGCAATTATAACAAATAAAGACGATGTTGCTGAATTAGTTCATCTTTATCGAGATCACGGAAGAGGAGAAGATGGAAAAGTTTGGACGTACGGATACAATGCTAGACTTGACAATATTCAGGCTGCAATACTCATAGAAAAATTTAAGCAATATGAAAACTTTATAAACAAAAGAAGAAAATTAGCAAGTGTTTATAATGAAAAACTTAAAGAGTTAAGCCAGATTATACTACCACCTGGACCAAACGAAAATGATGATCATTTTGATATTTATCAAAACTACGAAATCGAAGCTGAAAACAGAGAAGAATTAAGAAATTTCATGGAAAAAAACGGTGTTAAAACTATTTTGCAATGGGGAGGATATATGGTACATCAATTTGAAAAATTAAACTTAAATACAGATTTACCATTCTCCGAAGAAATAAGTAAAAAGTTTATGCTTCTACCAATGAATACTTCTCTTGAAACCGAGGATATTGAATATATTTGTGATTTAATTAAAAAATATTATGTTAGCTAGGATATACTATGAAAAATGAAATTAAAGTAGAGGGCGGTTTGCGAACGCAAGCCGAAATTGAAGAATCAAAAAGTAACCACAATTGCTTTAAACACAACCCCGAGCCTTGGGAAAAAAAGATGGAAAACTTTCCTAAGTATGTTCGCAGACAAAATATTACTCGCTTTTTGGCATTATATGAAATTTTCAAGCAAGTTATTGATGTAAAGGGATCAATTGTCGAATGTGGTGTTTTTCAAGGATTTGGTTTGATGTCATGGTCGAAGTTTAGCGCTATACTTGAACCCGTCAATTTAACTAGAAGAATTTACGGGTTTGATTCATTTTCAGGCTTCCCTTCTACCTCTGAAGAGGATAAAACTAGTGTTAATAAAAACATAAAAGATGGTGACCTATACGCAAATTCTTATGATGAATTAAATGAATTAATTCAAATTCATGACTCCACTCGTTACTTAGGACATATTTCAAAAACTCAATTAATTAAGGGCGATGCAATAAAAAGCATACCAAAGTTCATAAACGATAATCCTCATTTGATTGTTAGTTTACTATTTTTAGACTTTGATTTATACGAACCGACAATTGTTGCTTTAGAAAACTTTGTTCCAAGAATGCCAAAAGGTTCAATAATTGCTTTTGACGAACTTGATAACCCTTTATGGCCTGGAGAAACAAAAGCTATGCTTAAATATTTTAAATCTGCAAAACTTGAAATTAAAAGAGTAGATTTTGATCCTTTCATTGGTTACGCCGTTTTGTAAATGAAAAGAATTTTTGACACTGCTAAGCTTGCAAAAGAAATAAGAATAAATATTCTTAAGATGACTAGTTCTGGTAAAAGCTCTCATATTGGTTCGTGTTTTAGTATAGCTGATATTTTATCAGTTCTTTATGGAAAAGTCTTAAATATTAACCCTAAAGATCCTGCTTATAACAACCGAGATAGGTTTATTTTAAGCAAAGGACATGCTGGGGCAGCTGTTTATGCCATTCTTGCTGAAACAGGCTTTTTTGATAAAAAAATATTAAAGACTCATTATCAGAACGGCTCTCAACTTAGCGGTCATGTTAGCCACAAGGGTATACCTGGAGTTGAGCTTTCAACGGGCAGCCTTGGCCACGGATTAGGAGTTGGAGCAGGCATGGCAAAAGCTCTTAAGATGAAAAATCTTTCTTCAAAAGTTTTCGTTTTAATGTCTGACGGTGAATGTGACGAAGGAAGTATTTGGGAAGCTGCTTTGTTCGCTCAACATCACGCTCTGAATAATCTTTATACAATAATAGACTACAACAAAATTCAAAGTCTAGGTAGCATTAAAGAAACGATGGATCTTGAGCCTTTCAGAAAAAAATGGGAAAGTTTTAATTGGGAGGTTTTTGAAGTTGACGGGCACAGCCATAATCAACTCTTGGATGTTTTTAATAAATCTTCTCTAAATTACCCAAAGCCAAAAGTAATTATATGCCATACGATCAAGGGAAAAGGGGTCTCCTTTATGGAGGGAAAGGTACTCTGGCATTATAGAAATGCACAGGGATCAGAATTTGATGCTGCGCTTAAAGAGCTAATGGAGCAATAATGCGCGATCAATTCATTAAAACACTTTCAGATTTAGCACGAAATGACCCAAGAATAATTCTTATTACAGGTGACTTAGGCTTTGGAGTTTTTGATGATTATATTAGTAAATTTCCAAAGCAGTTTATAAATGCTGGTGTTTCTGAGCAAAATATGACCCTTCTAGCTACAGGTATGGCTCTTGAAGGTTATATTACTTTTACATATTCAATTGCAAATTTTCCTACCTTACGCTGCTTAGAAATGATAAGAAATGATTCTGCTTATCATAATGCAAATGTTAAAATTATATCAATAGGAGGGGGGTTTAGCTACGGCTCACTCGGTATTTCTCATCATGCAACAGAAGATTTATCGATAATGAGATCCATCCCCAATATTACTTGTTTATCTCCATCTAGCCTTTGGGAGGTCGCTGAGGCAACAAAAGCCATTGTAGACATTCCTGGTACTTGCTACTTAAGACTTGATAAAGACCAAGGCTTTAATCAATCTGATGATAAATTTATACTAGGTAGACCTAGGTTAATTAAAGAAGGTAATGATATTGCATTTTTTGTTACAGGAGGAATTTTAAGCGAAGTAATTAAATCGGTAGACATTTTGGAGAGTGAACATGAATTAAGTTGCAGCGTATTCAGTGTTCATACAATAAAACCAATGAATGCCGATCTGATAATCAATGAAGCAAGAAAACACAAACTTTTAGTTTCTGTTGAAGAAAATACTATAATTGGCGGATTAGGTAGTTTGATCCTTGAAACTTTATCAGATAACAATATCTATTCTAGAAAACTTTTAAGAATTGGATTGGAGGGATGTTTTTCTAGTGTGGTAGGTTCACAGAAATATCTTCGCACAATATATCATATGGATAGCGAAAATATTATTTCTAAAACATTAAGTAGTTATGATGAGGTGAGATGATCAAACGTTGTTTTGATATAATTATTTCAACCGTAATTTTATTTATTTTATCTCCCATAATTGTTTTAATTTGCTCTATAGTTTGGCTCCAAGACTTCAAAAACCCTCTTTACATTGCCCCAAGAGCAAAAACAGTAAATTCAAGCTTTAAAATGATAAAGATTCGTTCTATGGTTAGCAATGCAGATTCAATGGGTGGTAGTTCAACTTCTAAAAGCGACAATAGAATAACTTCAATAGGGAAACTAATAAGAAAAACAAAACTAGATGAAATTGTACAATTGTGGAGTGTTTTGATTGGAGATATGAGCTTAGTAGGACCAAGGCCGCAAGTGGTGGAGCATATTAAATTATACACTAATGAGGAGCTTAAATTATTTAATGTTAAGCCCGGAATCACTGATTTTTCTTCGATTATTTTTTCAGACGAGGGTGAAATATTAGACGGAAGTGATAATCCAGATTTAAAATACAATCAATATATACGACCCTGGAAAAGTAGATATGGCCTGTTTTACATAAACAAAAATAGTCTTTCAGTAGATTTTAAAATAATTTTACTTACAATAGTATCTGTCTTCTCCAGAGAAAAAAGCTTAAAAGGTACAAAGAAGCTTTTGACCCGTTTAGGGGCTAGCTCTAATTTGATTAGTATTTCAGAAAGAACAAATCCTTTAAAACCATACCCGCCTCCCGGCTCAAGTACAATTGAAAGTAGATATTAGTAGAGTTAAACCAAAAAATTTAATTTTTTTTATATTTTTATTTAGTAGAATATTTACTCAAGATAATTATATAAGCTCAAATTCTGATTTATTATTTTCAAAAAAATTAATAAACAGCTTTACAGATAATCCAAAAACTGAACTTAATAATATTAAACAAAATATTTTATTTAATTATGATATTGCTATCAACACCGGCCACTCAAACATTGATAATAATGCTGAATTTTACACCCCGGGCGCATTCACACAATTAATTAGTTTTAGATACGAATTAAGATATAAATGGCTTCAAATTGAATTTGAACCATATAAAATTGAATATAAAGATAAGTTTATAAGTCAGAATATATCTGATACTTGGCAGTATACAAATAACAACAATCCGAATAATCAGTTAGATCAAACCGAAATAGGTTTAAAGCAATCAAGATTTATTATTCATTATAAATCGCTGGGTTTTTCTTATGGTAATATGAGCCATTGGTGGGGTCCAGGGCAGCATTCCTCTATTGCTTTTTCAACAAATTCAATTAGTCAAAAAACCTACAGTATTGGAACCTTTAATGATATAAAAATTGATAAAGTATCATTAGGAATAAATATTATAGCTATTCCTTACAAAAATAAAGAGCAGGTACCGTTATATTTTTCGGGTATAAATGCAAAAATCATATATCACTCAGACCCTGAACTAACATTCGGTTTTCATAGAACATTTTTATCTGCCGATTTTAAATCTGTTTCGCCATATCCTAATAACTTAAAAAGAAAGTGGACAATTTATGATGCAACAAAATTAGTCATAGAGCCTTTATTTGGTCAATCAAAAACAAGTCTTGATTATACAGTTCCTGGAACTCCTGGTTTTGATGCATGGGATCAAGTAATAACAGGATATTTTCAAATTTTCTTCCCGAAGGATGATTTTTTAATTTATGTAGAGCTTGCGAGTGATGATAATCGAGGAAATTTTACAGATTTGAGAGCACATTGGGATCATACTTTAGGATATAATTTTGGATTTAGAAAATTTATCAATCTTGCTTCAAGTAGATATTTTATTTTATCAGAGTATCTTAATACTGTTATTACTAATACAAATAGTCCAAATTTTTACAGAGGAAGTCCATCTGCAGCAAATTATTATATATATGAAAGCTATGACTATTTTTCTTATGAGGGGAGAAGGATGGGTGCACATTCAGGATCATCTTCTGATGATCTCATTTTCATTTTCGGTTTGCAAAAATCTAATAATACTTATTTTATTTCATATAATAAAGAAAGGCATGGACTTAAGTATATGGAATATCCAGAAATAAAGAGTGAATTATCATTTATTTATAACATTAAATATAGTAAACACAGTTTTAAGCTCATCTTTGAATATGAAAATATCAAAAATTTTGGTTATGAAAATAAGAGTTCGTCAAGTAGGCTATTTTGGTTTGGATATTCAATTGAAATATAAATTTTCTTTAAAAAGTTTCTATCTACTCTTTACTGTTATAATTCTATTTCCTTATAGAATTGCTTTCGCACAAGACTTAACAAATTTTAATCCAACAAAAATGCTTTTAAAAGAGAGTGATTCATACCATAATAAGAATAGTGAAATTTCTCGTCAAAATGAAGAAAGTTTCATTAAAATATTTTACAATCAAAAAAATTATATTAATACTAACCTACCAAATTTAGAAAATCAAGGTGGATTAGTTTTAAATAAGGGTTTTGGAATCATCCAAAGCTTCCTATTTAAAGCAAAAAATAAACATTTTTCATTTGAAATTGAACCACAGAAAATACTGGCAAGTAAATTCAATTCACCATCAAAAATAGATAAGTCTGGCATATTTTCTGTTTTAAACGATAACTATAATGAAAAATCCATAAATAGAAATATATTTAAAAATTTAAATATAAATCTAAACTACAAAAGCATTTTCATTGAATATGGTAATAAAAATCACTGGTGGGGTCCTGCAATTCATAATAATTTGATTATGACAAATAATTCTCAGGGATTTTATCACTGGAACTTTGGTTTCAAAGACAATATTTTAGGAAAATCAAACATAAGAATGAATTTTAATTATATTATATCAAATCCTATAAAAAATTCATATCAATCAGATTTCTTTTTATCTTCATCATTTCTATCTTTAAAATATAAAAATTTAAATTTCGGTCTATCTAGGACAACACTCAGTGGAGGATATAGTAACTTAAAATGGAACATGATTAATGCCGCACTGGTTCAATTAACTAATAAAAATATTAGATATTGGAATGAGATGTACGATTTTTACATAAGCTATAATTCCGATTTATCAAATTTAGTAGTATTCTTAGAGCTAGGTCTACCAAGTCGCCCTTCGTCTGATATTTATTATGACCACGGATTAGGTTCAAATATTGGGCTAAGAAAATATGAATTATTCGGAATTAAACAGCTTCTATTCGGATTTGAATACATAAGATTAATTCAAAGTAGATATTACAACATTCTTCCAACTACTAATTGGTATGATAACAGCAAATTTAACTACCATTCTTATAAAAATATTAGATGGGCAGCGCACAGTGGATCAGATTCCGATGATTTTTTAGTTTTTTTAGGAATAATGTCTGAAAAATTTTCTATAATAAATGGAATTAACTATGAAAGGCATGGTGTTTCATTTCATTTTCCTCCAGAAGTTAAACTAGAGTATAGATTTTCAATTACATATAAACTAAATAGAGCTTTTTTTCAATTAAACTATGAAAATGAATATTTTGAACATTACGGGTTTGTTGATTCAGCCACAAATGTATGGGATGAAACATTTGAGAAGGGGTCTATTCAAAGAACAAATACATTATTGTTGTCTTTAGAATATACTTTATTTTAGGTTTTACTAATTGTAAAAATAACTATTCATTGTATCAATAAACTAATTCTACATTTATTATAAATATTTTGACATTATGTCAATTATCGTTAATATATCGTATGAAATACTATAAAATCTTATTTTTTGCCATCATTTTTACTAATCAATGGTTAATTGGTCAGAATTTTAAGGAGCTTCAAAAACTTCAAAGTGAATATAAAAAAGCTCTTGAAAGACAAGCTCTTCAGAAACCTGCAGATATATCTGAGGCTGAAAAAACAGCAAAAAGTACGGCGCTTCCAGATAAGTTAATATATTCTAGAAAGGATATTGAGTCGCTTTTAGTAAATACTGAAAACTTATTGAAAGAATTAAGGTTTATCGAAGATTCATCAAAAAAAATGCCTTACATAGGTTACGAATTTTTCACCAAGAGAGATAGTATTCCTTTTTGGCAAAATCTTCCAATATCTCAAAATTATCTACTGGGGCCTGGTGACGAGGTTATCATTTCATTATGGGGTGAATCCAATTCTTATTCTGTCGAAACCATTAATCGTGATGGTCAAATTTTCATAGAAAAAATTGGTGTTTTGAATTTGGGTGGAAAAAGTGTTGATGAAGCAAAAAAACTCATTCTTTCAAAATACTCTAAGGTTTATTCTACATTAATTGGTCAGTCTCCTAAATCATTTATTGATTTGACATTAGGCGAATTAAAATCTATAAATGTACATTTTGTTGGTTTTGTGAACATTCCTGGCATTCACATTGTTCATCCTTTTTCTAATGTTATTGCTGGCCTCATACAAGCAGGTGGAGTTGATATAAATGGTTCACTCAGAGATGTCACTATTATTAGGAATAATCAGAATATAGCTTCTTTAGATATTTATGATTATCTAATAAAAGGAAAATCTTTTAATGACATGCGATTAATGGATCAAGATATTGTTTATATTTCACCAAGAAAATCAACTATTCCTATAACTGGTAGAGTAAAAAGACCAGGGTACTATGAAATTCTCAATAATGAAAGCTTAGCCGATTTAATCAACTATTCTGGTGATGTTGATAGATGGGCTACAAAGTCAATATTTTTGCATAAAAATGGAGCCTCTGACAAAAGTGGCTACTTAGTTGGTCTTGATAAAGCTTCCAAATTCCTAATTTCACAAGGCGACAGCGTCCATATTCCGCAAGAGCAAAATTTTCAAAATTTTGTTGTAGTGCATGGCCAAATTAAAAATCCTGGGAAGTATCCTTATAATGAAAATATGAGATTAAATGATTTAATAAACGCTTCCATGTCACTCAATGACGATTTTATTGAAACTATGGATTTGTCTTCAATAAATATTTTCAGAAGAAATCCATCTGGCGTTGAACCTTTATCTATTATCTCCACTTATGATGAAAATATTCTTTTAAAAAATGGAGATCACATAACTATCGGTCGAAATAAATTTTATAAATCTATAGAATCAATAATTATTACTGGAGAAATCTCGAAACCAGGAACTTATCCAGTCAATAACCTAACCAATTTATCTAATATTTTGGATATAGCAGGAGGATATACGGAACTTGCCTTATTTGAGGGTATAGAAATTTTTCGAGATTCTTTAAAGATAGCATGGGAAAATGATGAATTTATATTAAAAAATGGCGACAGTCTAAACGTCGTTAAGAAAACCGGATTGATTCTTGTAGACGGCGAAGTAAACGTCCCTGGGTATATAAGCTTCAAAAAGGGTGATTCTGTTAAAAAATATATAAAGAGAGCTGGTGGATTTACTTCGTTCGCTCAAAGAGATAATATTTATGTTGTTTATCCAAATGGAACATCTGTACCAATTTCATCATGGTCTTCACCAGAAGTAAAAGATGGATCTACTATAGTTGTAAATCCGAGAACAATTAGTGGGAATAATAGAATCAGCGGCTGGCAAGCCTTTTCTATGATTAGTTCTCAAGCGGGAAATATTGCTACGACCCTTTTATCCCTCTCAATAATCATGAGTCAGAATAATAGTGGAAACTAAAACAATAGCCCTAGGGCAAATTATAAAGCGTTATCGACTAATAAATGATATTAGGCAAGAGGATATGGCAGAAAAAATGGGTGTTTCAAGAGCAACATTGATTAATTATGAAAAGGGCCATACCGCAATAAATGTAGATGTTCTTGATAGATTAAAAAATCATTATCCAGATTTTGAATTAGGAGAAGAAGAAAAAACAAAACCAAGTATAATTGACGATAATAAAATAGATTTTAAGGTTCTAGCCAGTGTTTTGTATAAAAATAAAAAATATATTTTATTAACAACCTTTATTTTCGCTCTTTGCGGAACATCATCATCATTTTTATTAAAAAAATATTATAATGCCCAAATAACACTGTATCCAGCTAAAAAAGATATAGGTCAAGGATTTGCTCAATTTCAAACTTTAGCGGCCAATTTAGGCATGAATAGCTCTAAAAATGACCAAAGCTTTAATATACCCGATGTTGTTAAGTCCCGATTAATTGCGAATAGGGCGATATTTCAAAAATGGACAATAAAAGATGGTAAATCGGTTAGTTTGATCGAACTTTGGAATTTAAAAAAAAAACCATTATTAACAATTTCGTTAATTAACAAAATTGATTCAGTTGCTGTAGTTGAAAAAGCTATTAAAAAATTTAAAAACCATGTCCAAGTGTCGGAAGATAGAACTACAGGTTTAATAATGATTTCAACAACATTTCAAGATCCAAATGTGGCTGCCGGAGTAGCGAACTTTATAGGACGTCAAGTTGAAACATATATCCAGAAAGAAAACTCGGCACAATCAACTAAGGAAAAACTCTTTATTTCAGAGCGATTATCGGTTGTAAAAAAAGAACTAGAAATTTCAGAATTAGAATTGAAAGATTTTAAAGAAAGAAATTTAGGCTATGAGGGTTCTCCTGAGCTTTTTATGAAGTACTCTCGCTTTTTTAGAGAAGTTGAAGCAAAAAAAGAAGTTTACTTGACACTGCAGCAACAACTAGAGCTTGCAAGAATAGAAGAGGTAAAACAGTCGCCAATTCTTCACATTTTAGATAGCGCTGTGCCACCTATAAGAAAAAGCTACCCGAATCGTCAACTATTCTTAATTATTTCAGTTTTTGTTGGGCTTCTATTCTCATCAACATTAACAGTCTTTAGGTATTAAAATATGCAAAAATTTAGAATTTGCGTTGTAGGTGTTGGAGCTTGGGGATTAAATCATGTGAGATCACTTATTTCGATGAATCATAGTGTCGGTTGTGTTGATCAAAACCAAGAAAAATTGATGGAAATCAAAACTCTATTTCCATCAATAAAGTATTTTTCAAGGGTTGAAGATACTTTCAAAGAAAAATATGATGGGTATATTATTGCAACCCCCCCAGCAAGCCATACTGAGCTGGCCAAGCTTGTTATTTTAAATGGCAAGCCTCTTCTCATTGAAAAGCCTTTAACTTTAACACTTTCAGAATCTGAAGAAATAAAAGCATATTTAGCTGATTATGATGGAAAGCTTATGGTTGGACATCTTATGTTGTTTCATCCAGCAATAATAAAAATAAAATCAATGATAGATGAGCAAAAAATCGGAGACATTCAATACATTTATAGTAATCGTTTAAACTTAGGAACCGTTAGAAAAGAAGAAAATGTTTTTTGGAGTTTTGCACCTCATGATATTTCAATATTTCAATATTTTTCTAATTCATTTCCATGTAAAGTAGATTCTTTCGGGGGAGACTTTCTTCAAAAAGGCATTCATGATACGACCATTACATATCTTAAATATCCAAATGGAATTCAAGGACATATTTATGTTAGTTGGCTTCATCCTTTTAAAGAACACAGATTAGTTGTTATTGGGTCTAAAGGTTCTGTTCATTTTGAAGATTCCATCAACAACAAGCCACTTAAATTTTACGAAAAAGATAACTCAGAGATTCAAGATCCAATAATTTTAAAAAATAAGATTGCCGAGGTTATTAAATACGATCTCTCAATGCCGCTGATTAACGAACTAAATCATTTTATTGAAATGATAAAAGGAAATTCAGACAAAAGAGCGGGCATTAATCAAGGAATCGATGTAGTGAAGATATTAGAAAAAGCATCAAGCTCTTTAAAAGTAGATTAAAAAATGAATAAAAAAAATTTTTTTGTCCATAAATCATCCTTTATCGATAAAAATGTGTCTATTGGAAAAAATACAAAAATTTGGCATTTTTGCCATGTTCAATCATATGCCGTCATAGGTGATAATTGTTCTTTGGGTCAGAACGTAAATATTTCTAACAATGTAATTATAGGCAATCAGGTAAAAATACAAAATAATGTATCAATATTTGAAGGAGTTGAGCTTGAAGATTATGTTTTTTGTGGACCATCAATGGTATTTACTAATGTGTTAAATCCCAGATCTGAATTTCCTCAGAATACATCTGACCACTTTAACAAAACTTTAGTTAAGAAATCAGCATCTATAGGAGCGAATGCAACAATTTTATGTGGTATTATCATTGGAAGGTATTCATTGATAGGGGCAGGAGCAGTTGTTTTGAAAAATGTACCCGACTTTGCATTAGTTGTAGGTAACCCTGGTAAAATTATAGGATGGGTTGATGAAAAAGGGGTTCGAATAGATTTTTCTAGTAATGGTAAAAGTAAGTGCGGAAAATTCCTTTTTGACGGAGAGAAAGCAATAAAGATGGAAAATAATTGAAGATTGCAACTATCATTGGAGCTCGTCCCCAATTCATTAAAGCAGCCGTAGTTTCTGAAAAAATAAAAAACACCAATGCGTTTTCTGAGATAATTGTTCATACGGGTCAGCATTTTGGAAAGAAAATGTCAAAAATTTTTTTTGAAGAAATGCGCATTCCTGAACCAAATTATAATCTAAATATTAATCAGGTTGAATATGGGAAAATGATAGAAAAAATGACAAAAAAAATTACTCCAATTCTGATTAAAGAAAAAGTACACGGAATTTTAGTATATGGAGATACTAATTCTACGTTAGCAGGTTGTATTTCTGCAAAACAGCTGAATCTTCCAATTTTTCATGTTGAAGCTGGTCTAAGGAGTTATAACAGACTAATGTATGAAGAGAATAATAGACTATTAACTGATCATTTTTCTTCTTTGCTATTTTGTCCTTCCAAAAATGCTGTAAAAAATCTCCACAAAGAAAATGTAAATGAGGGAATAGTTTTTACGGGTGATGTGATGTATGATGCTTATTTAAAATTCAGCTCACTCAAAAATGTTAATAAAAAAGATCTTACTAAATCAAAATTTATTTTAGCAACAATCCACAGAAGAGAAAATCTTAATTCTTATCAAAGATTATCAACCATTTTTAAAAATCTGGATGAAATTAGTGATATGCATAAAATAATCATGCCAACTCATCCTCACACAAAAACCAAAATAATAGATTATAAAATAAAAAGTGATGTCACTTTTATAGAGCCGCAAGGCTACTTATCTATGCTTGAACTATTAAACGCGTGCGACTTGGTTATTACAGATAGCGGAGGATTGCAAAAAGAATCTTTTTTTGCTAAGAAGAAATGCATAACAGTAAGAGATCAAACTGAATGGACCGAATTAATTAATCAAGGTGTAAATACACTATGTCACCCAAAAGACCTAAATACAGCCTATGTTAAAACCTTAAAAAAAAAATGTGAATTTTCAAATAATCTTTATGGAGATGGCAATGCGAGCAATTTGATTATAGAGTCTATAGATAATTTTTTTCAAAATAAATAAAATACAAACAATGCGTTTAAATTTTTTAGATATAAATAAAAGCTCTTTTTTGTCTAACTCTTTTTATTTGTATTTATCTCATTTTTCAGATTATTTATTAGGTCTTTTTTTACTTCCATATGTTGCAAAAACCGTTGGTTCAATAGAATTTGGAAGAATAGGCCTTATTCAAGCTTATGGTTTATTAATTATTTTATTGATGGATTTCGGCTCATCTTTGATTGCAACAAGAGAAGTCGCAAAAATAAAAGGCAACATAAATAGGTTAAGAGAATTTTTTAGAGAAGTAACAATTTTGAAGATTTATCTTCTGCCAATAGCGATAATAATCTCCTTGCTGATGATTGTCTTTGTTCCAGTTTTCAATGCCATTCCACACTATGTTGGGATAGTAGTTTTAGGTTCTACTTTTCAGGGAATTTTACCTACATGGTATTTTCAAGGAATTGAAAAAATGAGAATAATTGCTATTTCAAAAATATTTTTTCGTCTTATTGGTTTTTTAATAATTATCTTTTTTGTTAAATCATCAAGGGACGGTTGGATCGTTTTAGCATCATTTTCATTTTCAAGTGCACTTATTTGTCTATATTTATACTATGAAGTATTAAAACAACTAGGATTAAAATCTTTTTATAATTTATTTCAAGCAAAATTAATTTTTAGTAAATCAATTCCTAGCTTTTTAATAACTATTATTCCATTGATATATCAAAATATAAGCATGATTACGTTAAGTTTTTTTATATCCCCAATTCAACTAGGACTTTTTTTTGGAGCAAACAGAATTTATAAAGCATTTAATTCATTGTTTAGTCCGATAAGCCAGGCGTTTTTCCCGTTAATTTCATCATTAAAAAATCAAAATATAAAAAAATCTAAATTATTAATGACATACTATTTGATTTTAATAACGATAATAGGTTCACTTTTTTTTCTAATAAATAATTTGTTTACAGAAACGATTATATCTTTATTGCTTGGTGAAAAATTTTCTGACGCTGGTAATTTGTTAAGACTTTTTAGTATTGTCTTGCCACTAACTGCAGTTTCAAATGCCTTAGGAAGACAATGGTTGATGGCAATAAATAAAGAATTTTTTTACTCAGTGATACAATTAGCCTCATCAATAATTGCTTTTATTGTATTCTTACTTTCAATAAAAGCTTTTGGAATTTATGCTATGCCTATCTCATTAATAGTTTATGAAGGTATGTCGATAGCTATCATTTCAATTTTTCTTGTTTCAAATGATTAATAATCTCTCAAACAAAAAAATAAGCACAAATAAAATAACATTAGCTTTAATAATTTCAGCTTTTATTGGTGTTGCTGTTAGTTTTAGTGATTTTTATATGTTCCATCTTTTTTTGGTCGTCGCTTATGCGGTATTAATATATCGATTTAAAGAAAACAATTTTGTTTTAGATCTAGATATATTTACAAGAAAATATATACCAACATCAATTTTAATATTGTCATGGTATTTATTTTCTCTCTTTTGGACACCAGATTTTATTTTGGGATTAAAATATACGTTCTACATTTTTTGTGGTATAACAATAACTATTAGCTTTGTATCCTACTCATATAATATTGTTAATCTCAACAAAATCTTTTCATTGCTTTCATACTTTTTGTTTTTAGAGATAATCGTTGGCTTAATTGAGTCGTTTACAGCTTTTAGGATGCCAATATCGTCCTACTCTTCAATCGCTCATGTATTTGGTAAAGAACCGGTCAACTTTTCTGAGCTTGATAATCTTTTTTTTTATTCAGGGATCAGGCCGCCAACTGGATTTCGTTGGAATACAAATGATCTTGCTATTTGCATGATTATTTCACTACCATTTTTCCTTTGTCACAAAAAAACTTTAATAAAAATTTTTGGAATATTATCTATCACAACAATAATTATTATGACTGCTTCAAGAGCAGTTTTTTTAGCTATGCTTCTAGTTTATTTTCTTTATTTATTCTTTATAAAAAAAAGGATAGGTACACTAGCTTTAATCTTAATCACTTCAGCAGGTATTCTTTGGGGAATGCTACAACTAAGACAAAGCGATAACCCAAGAATCAATGAGCTAGCTAATTCGATAGGAGCAGCAACCCTTTTTTTTACTGGACAATTAGATGTTGGGGGGTCAATAGAATGGAGGAGAGAATTAGTTGATAACGGTTTAAATGCGTTTTATGGTTCATATGGGCTTGGGCTTGGAGCAGGAGGTTCTGTCGCAAATCAACAAATTATAGGTCCAGTCGCAGGAAGATTTACATCTATGCATAATTTTTGGGTAGAATTATTAGTTGAAGGTGGAATTTTAACGGTAATCATTATATTTATTTGGCTTGTTAGCATTATTCACGAACTATTTATAATATCTAGAATCAGCATTAATAAAAGGCTTAAATATTATAGCCAGTCTTTATTTTTGTCAGTCATAGCTTTTATACCTGCATCAATAGCTGCAAGCTCAACAATATATCTCTTTCCAATGTGGATAATGTTTGGATTTGCAATTTCTGTAATATCGATATCAAAAAAAGAAAAATTAACTTTTTATAGCGAATCGTAATGTGTGCAAATAAGCAAACATTTTTTTTCTGTATAATGTAGAAAATGGTGAAATAAAAAACATAAGCGTAGCTTTAATTAGTGAAGCGAATACAACGGAAAATAAAATTATAATAGAACTAAATCTTGAATGGTGGATTTTAAAATATTTTATTTTACTCAACAATTTATTTGAAATAGAGACTTTGTAATTTGTTTCAGCGCTTTTTCCGCTTAAATGAATTATTTTGGTTTGAGGTGAATAGTATGTCTTGTAACCTCTTTGGTTTAGTCGAAAAGAAAGATCTATATCTTCCATCCAAAATAATCTTTCATCAAAACCATTTAATTCATCCATCGTTTTTCTTTTTATAAATAATGCTGCTCCAGAAACAGATTCTACGTTCGATAGATCGTTAAATTTTTTATCTTTATAATTTTTTTTATAGTTTAGCAAATCTAAATGAAATATGCTTAGTATGGTATTAGTCATTGATGGATTTCTCCAACACGACTGCTGGCAACCTCCGCTTTCATTAATTAATGCTGGTCCTATGGCACCTAGCATATCATGATTTCTAGCTATTCTTAATAACTTCTTTAAAGAATCTTCGATAAATAAAGTATCAGGATTAAGAAGAAGTATGAACTCTCCTATAGATTTTTTTACACCCTGATTAGAAGCAACGGCAAAGCCTGCATTATAATTATTTTCAATTAAAGAGATATCTGGAAAATGTTTTTGTAGGCTGTAAATAGTTTCATCTTTAGAATTATTATCTACAACTATTACTTCAAAATTGTAATCTGATTTTGAATGTTTGTATATTGATTTAATACAAGGAATAATATATTCCTCTACATTATAACTAACAATGACAACTGATATATCCATAACCTTTTAGATTTATAAAATTGAAAATATTTTTATTATCTGATGCAAACTCTATCCACACCTTAAGATGGGTAAAATCACTTAGTTCACGCAACTGTAAAATAAAGTTATTTAGTCTATTTAAACCAAATAATGTTTCAATTAAACAATATGACAAACTAAATATCAAAGTCATTTCTCTAGATTTAAGTTCCCAAATTAAAAATCTAAGAGAACCAAATATAGGAAAAATTAGATATTTGCAAGCTATCCCTTTGTTAAAAAAAACAATAAAAAATTTCAACCCTGATATACTTCATGCTCATTATTCATCGAGTTACGGAATTTTGGCATTCCTAGTTGGATTTAAACCTTTTGTATTATCTGTATGGGGAAGTGACATATCTTATTTCCCATATAAAAATATTTTTAATAAGTGGATCACAAGTCTAGTTATAAAAAATGCTACCAAAATTTGTTCAACTAGTCATGCTATGAAAAACATAATTCAGAATGAGTACAAAAGATTTGACGTTAATGTAATTTCATTTGGAGTTGATACTAATATATTTAAGCCAACGAAAAATAAAAGTAAGATCTTCAACGTTGGAACTATTAAAAGCATTGAAAGTCACAATGGAATTGATTGTATAATAGATGCCGCAAATATTGTAATTAATGAATACAAAAAAAATATAGATTTTACAATAGTTGGAGAAGGGTCGTTAAAAAGAAAAATGGAAGAAAAAACTAAAAAAATTAACTTGGAGAATAAAATTAAATTCACAGGTTATATTTCTCACGAAAAGTTACCGAAATACTTTAATGATCTATCTATATTTCTAGCCCCTTCTGAAAGAGAAAGTTTTGGAGTTTCAGTATTAGAAGCAGCATCTTGTGAAATACCCGCAATAACTTCTAATATTGGTGGTTTAAAAGAAGTAAATTCAAATAATGAGACAGGTATAATTATTGATTCTATTAATCCAGAAAAGTTGGCCAAAGCAATAGTGTTTTTACATTCAAATAAAGATTTGAGATTAAAATTAGGTAAAAATGCTAGGAGGAGAGTGCTTAAGAATTACGATTGGGAACATAGTGTTGATGTCATGATGGGAGTATACAGCGCTTTCAATGAAGCATTTGAATAAAAAAACTAAATGGATTTCTATTTTTTTTATATTAATTCATTTTTTTGCCTGCGATAACAATACCTTAACGCAAAATCAATATATTGATCCACAAATTATATTTTCTTCAAGAAGATGGTGGAATTATGATATTTTCATTTCAGATATTTACAACAGCAATGTTACCCAATTAACAAAGAATAAATGGATAGATTTTAATCCCTCAATTTCAAATGACTCTAAAAAGCTATTATTTGTTTCAGACAGGGATGGAAATAGAGAGATTTACATCACAAATCTTGAATGGTTAGATGGCCATATGAAGTGGAGAGGTAGCAATTTAGTAAACTTAACTAATTCAAATGAAAACGATTGGACCCCTTCTTTTTCACCTGTTGAGAATAAAATTATTTTTTCAACTTATTTTCCTGAAAATGATAATTATGATATAATGCTTATGGATGATGATGGTAAAAATAAAGAAAATTTAACAAATACCCCCTCTTATGAAAAGTATCCTCAATTTTCCCCTGATGGATCATATATAATTTATCAAGGATGGGTTGGGGGGAAAATGGAAATATTCTTTCTTGGTTTACTTGATAGAAATATTATGAATATTACAAGGTCAGCAAAATCAAATGATATTATTTCTCATGGAAATGCATTTTCCCCTGATGGAGAATCTATTGTTTTTACCTCTGATAGAGACGGTAATAAAAATATTTATATTACTAAAATAAATAGTTCTGAAATTAATCAATTAACTATTCATGCATCCAATGATTACGAACCTACCTTTTCCCCTGATGGAGAATCTATTGTTTTTACCTCTGAAAGAGATGGTAATAGGGAAATTTATTCTATTGAGCTCGCAACAAAAAAAATAAAAAACCTTACTGAAAGCATTGGAGATGACTGGAATCCAAGATTTTATCCAGATGGACGTAAAATTGTATTTCAATCCACTAGAGACAATAATTGGGAGATTTATATGATGAATTTAAATGGAAGAAATCAAATTAATTTGACCAACCATCCATCAACAGACTATTCATTTGTTGTCCTGCCATTAATTAATCCTTAAATAGATAATTACAGAGCTATGCATGTGTTTATAGTAACACAATATTTTCCTCCGGAGCTTGGAGCTTCAGCCTCAAGATGGGGAGACTATACAGATATTTTATTAAAACAAAATCATAAAGTTACGATATTGTGTGAGACGCCTCATTATCCAAATAAAAACTATTTTAATGGTTTTAAAAATGCCTGGTCAACAGTAGAAAAAATCTCCCCAAACTTTACTGTAATAAGATCAAAAGCTTATGCTAGCAACAGAAAAACTTTTTTAAAAAAAATAGCTCATTATACAGTTTTTATGATTAGTGCATGTTTTAACTTCAGAAAAGTTAAAAACTATGATTTGCTTATAATTTCATCACCACCACTTTTTACTGGAGTTATCGGCGTTTTTGGCAGATTATTTTTCAAAGCTGAATATTGGTTAGATGTTAGAGATCTTTGGCCTGAATCCGCACTAGAATTAAAACAAATTAATAAGGGTTTGTTGTACAAGTTAGGTAAAAAGCTTGAATCAAAAATTTATCACATGGCAAAAGGCTTTATTTTTCCTGTTCCCGTTTTTCGAAAATACTTAGATAGTTACTCAAATGAAATTTTGAAGAAACCAAAGATAGAATTAATAAATGGAGTAAGTGAAGATTTTATTAATTTAGCAAAATCAAAAAAACTTTATTCATCTAAAAAGTTTACTGTTTTATATAGCGGTAATATGGGACTAGCTCAAGATCTATCAACTCTAGTTAAAGCATCAGAAGTATTAAAAGATCATAATATTCAATTTATTTTTATAGGAGATGGTGTATGTCGAGAAGAAATAGAGATACTTGCCAATAGATTAAATAATAAAAATATAAAATTTTATGATTCGATGAAAAGAAAAGACCTTATTAGCTGGATAATTAAATCATCGTTGTGCATAGTGCCATTAAAAAATAAAAAAATTTTCCAGTCAGCTATTCCTTCAAAAATGTTTGAGTACATGGCTTGTGAACGTCCGATTGTTGTCGGAGTCAAAGGGGAGGCAAAAAAAATAATAGAACAAGTTAAAGCTGGAATCGCGATAGAACCTGAAGATCCATTGGCGCTCTCAGAAGCAATATTAAAGTACTATAATAATAGACATAAATGTAAAATTGACGGAAAGAATGGAATGATTTACGTCACGAATAATCTTTCAAAAGAAGTGCTAATTTCAAACCTTATAAATGAAATTAAAAAGTGAATAAAAAATTATACAACTATATATTTATTACAATATTGCTTTCTTCTGATTTTTTATCAGGTGCATTGGCTTTTGCTATTTCTTTTGATTTTAAATATAGTAATTTTTTTCTAAGTGGTTATGATTATGGCCCATTGTTTGCCTTTTTTTTGACACAGTTTTGCTGGTCAACTGTATTCTTTCTTGCTAATCTATACAATACTAGAGCCACATTATCAAGATTTGACGAGATTTTAAGATTAGTCCCAATAATTTATTCAGTACTTTTTATTTACATCGCCTTTAATGTTTATGGAATAATAAAATTCCATTCTGATTACAAGAACATCCTAGCATACGGTATAGTTTTTTCAATACTTTTAATAAATAATAGATTTATTATTCACTCGGTTCAAAAATATTTTCTTAAAATGAAAATTGGGTTGAATAATACTTTAATTTTAGGTGTTAACAGGCGTGGAAATGATGTTTTTAATAGCCTTGAGCACTCTTCATATCATGGCTTGCGAGTTGTTGGTTTTGTGGAAGCTGAAGATGACCCTCATTCATTTAATGTTAAACCGGAAAATAAAATACTAGGTCATGAATCAGAATTAAAAAAAATAATAATTTCAGAAAAAATCAATGATGTAATAATTGCATTAGACCATCCAAATTCAGAAAGAATAATGAGTGCAATAGTTAATATTAACGGATCACCAGTTTCAATTAAAATACTCCCTGATATGTATGAAGTTGTTACAGGTCTTGCAAGAACAACGCAGCTTGTTGGGGTTCCATTGATTGATGTTAACTTAAATATTGATACTTTTTATTCTAGGATATTAAAAAGAGTTGTTGATATTATTTTAGCATTTATTGGTATTTTATTATGTTTACCAATTTGGTTTATCATTGGACCTCTTATAAAGATTGATTCATCTGGACCAATCTTTTATTTTCAATCAAGGTCTGGAAAAGAAGGAAAACTTTTTAATATCATAAAATTTAGATCTATGATAACTAATGCAGAATCTGATACTGGTCCAATTTGGTCTGATTTAGATGATATAAGAATAACTCGATTAGGAAAGATTTTGCGAAGACTTCACTTAGATGAAACTCCACAATTAATAAATATTTTAAAAGGTGATATGTCGATTGTAGGCCCGCGTCCAGAAAGACCATTTTTTGTTAAGAAGTTAAAAGAAACATACCCTTTTTACTCACGAAGACTAAAAATAAGACCAGGAGTTACGGGCTGGGCACAAATTAATCAACCTTTTGATACGAATATAAAAGATGTTCATCAAAAGCTAAAGTATGATTTTTATTACATAGAAAATTTAAGCCTTAGATTAGATACTCATATTCTTTTTAGGACAATTTGGGTTATACTAAGAGGACATAAGTAGACACTCCTTTTCTTTGTAAATCCTAACTAATTAATTAACTTATTACTTACTTTCGAGGTAAGTATTAAAGCTTTGTTATACAAACTATGAGCGTTCTAAGAAAAAATATCTGGGCTCTGCTGTTAGCTGATTCCCTGGTAATTACAATTAGTTTATTTGGAGCATATCTCCTAAGGTTTGATTTTTTAATACCATCTTCAATATTTCCAAATGCTTACTATTTTCTTGGGGTATTGTTTTTTTCAAAAATTACTGCAAATATATTTTTTAAAGTTTATAGTGGTCTTTGGAGGTATACGAGCCTGAGGGATTTAATTAATATTATTAAAGCAAGTTCAGCAGGAACAGTATTATCTGCCGCTTTAAGCTTAATGGTTTTAGGCTTTTTTGCTGTACCAAGAAGCATTTTTGTTATTGATTATATTTTAAGCACAGTTGGCTTTATTTCTACGCGCGCTGGTGTTAGAATTTATTCAAACCGTTTTTTTAATAAAAAAAGGATAACAAGGCACGTAACTAATAAAAACAAGACAAAAATCCTTCTACTCGGTGCAGGCTGGAGTGCGGAAAAAATTGTTCGAGATATTTTAGAATCTCCTTCTTCTCCATATAAGCTTATGGGTTTACTTGATGATGATGAATCTAAAATTAATACAACAATTCATGGTGTACCTATTTTTGGAAAAATTGAAACAATACACACTTTTAATATACCTTTTGACGAAATAATTATTTGCACTCCAAATGCTTCAAGTTCATCAATGCGTCGAATAGTCGATCATTGTAAGGTTGTAAAAAAACCATACCGAACTATACCAACTATGTCTGAGCTAATAGACAAAAAAATTACTCTCAATGCAGTTAGAGATGTTTCAATCATGGATTTATTAGGCAGGCAAGAAGTAAACCTAAATCGTTCTGAAATTTCAAAGTATATTTTTGGAAAAAAAGTTCTTGTAACTGGTGCAGGTGGGTCTATTGGGTCTGAATTAGTAAAGCAGTGTTTGGGGTTTGATCCGAGTTTACTTATTTTGTTCGATCAGAATGAAAATAACCTCTTTCATGTTGAAAATATGTGTCATAAATATGATAATCACATTGGTGTACAACCAATACTAGGAGATATTAGAGACAAAGATATTTTGTCTACAGTATTTAGCTCATTTAGACCAGATGTTGTTCTACATGCTGCAGCATATAAACACGTCCCTATGCAAGAGCAAAACCCTTGGGAAGCAGTTCAGACAAACATACAAGGCACAATTAATCTAGTAGAATCCTCCGAGGTTTATGGTGTAGAAAGATTTGTTTTGGTATCTACAGATAAAGCTGTAAACCCAACAAATGTTATGGGAGCTTCCAAGCGCGTTGCTGAGCAAATTATTCAGGCAAGAAGTGTTGATACAAAAGTAAAATATATGGCAGTACGTTTTGGGAATGTAATTGGAAGCTCAGGTAGTGTAATTCCAACCTTCCAGGAGCAAATTAATAATGGTGGACCTGTAACAATTACTGACCCCAATATTAAAAGATATTTTATGTCTATTCCGGAGGCAGCTCAACTTATTCTGCAGGCAGGTTCTTTAGGCAATGGCGGAGAAATATTCGTATTAGATATGGGAGAGCCAGTCTTAATCAAAGATATTGCTGTCGAATTAATTAAGCTTTCAGGTTATACTCCTGATGTAGACATCCCTATCGATTATATTGGTTTGAGACCTGGGGAAAAAATGTTTGAAGAGTTAATTACTAAGGGTGAAAATATTACAGAATCACCCCACCAGAAAATTATGATTTTGAAAAATAAAGCAATGCATGGATGGAATCGAACTTTAGCAGAGTCTGAAAAGGTTGTAGCAAGTTCAAAATCATATAATTCAGAGCTAGTAAAACAGTCTTTAATTAAAGTAGTTCCCGAATACTTACCCGATACACAAAAAACAACCAATTTTGATATCTCTAAAAAGAAAAATCGAAAAATATAATTTTACTTTTTCAAAAAAAATTTTATTATTTGTCTTTTTAGCATCTGAATCCTATTCGCAGTCAATTAATTCAGAAATTCATTTTTTAG
>CEQY01127959.1_pt1 | contig 36086 bp, 54 predicted proteins | sample 361391 | NCBI WGS metagenome assembly CEQY01 (sample SAMEA2621075, study PRJEB7988) | marine metagenome | isolation source: saline water (ENVO:00002010), including | reverse complement strand
CTATTTCAGATCAACCCTCTTGGGATAGAAAGAAGAATAAAAATGAAAAAGAAGAATTAGAACCTTCTAGCTTCGGCTCTGTTATTTTCCAATCTATGTAATGAAAAGGGTTTATCATAGTAGTATCTAGTCTGAATATTCATGTCATCTGTAGCTCAAAATTCAATAACTGGTTCAGGATCGTCTTCTAACAATCAGTCTTTAACTGATTTCTGGAATAACTTCGGCAAGCAAACCCCTGCAAACCCAGCCGTAACTACTGAAGGAAAATTAGTAGAAAAAGGTATGGGTGGCCTAGTTAATTGGGCGTTATTAAATCCGACTAATAAAACTATTGGAGGATTCACTTCTGGGAGCTTGATGGGAGCATATAAAAATTACATGGATATGGGACAAGACCTGACGTATAGAAAGGCTCAATTAGGTCAAAATTTAGACTATGAAAAAGGAATGCAGCAACTTACCACTGGTAACACTGCAATCTTGATGGGAATGGAAGGAAATATTACAAAAGACCTCACAAACTTAGCTGGCAACATAGGTAGCAGACAAATAGGGGAGACAGGCGATCAAGAGCGTAGAACTGCTCGAGTTCTTGGAGACGAGTCACGCTTAGGAATGATGGAAGAAGGCTCTCAGAATAGGATGACCATTGGAGCACAAGGCATACAAGATCGTTTAGGAACAAAAGCAGAAGGAAAGGAAGACAGACTCAGCAGAAGAGAGCAAGGTCTTCAAGACAGACTGTTGACTCAAACAAAAGGAGATCAAGACCGTAAGACACAAAGAGAGGGAATTAGAGGACAAAGACAGATGCGTGCCGATGCTAGAGGTGCTATAAGAGGTGCAGGTGCTAGATTCTTCGGGTAATTGTGAAGGTAGATTTTCCTGAGATTCAATCTTTTTTAACAGCTTTAGATAATGATCGTCGGGAGGCGTTTTTAGCATATGTCGAAAATACTTATTCGATTTATGAAATATGGCTGTATGCAAGAGTAATTGGATATGATTTAGGTTTTAATTTGTTAGAAAAATGGGTTACAAAGAACTACCCAAAACTTAATAGAAGAGAAATTCTTCTTGCAGAAACTGTCAAATTAGAAGCAGATGTTGATTTTCTTCGTCAGCAAGTACAAGCTGATTTAGTTAAACCTGATGCGGCAGCTACTCGTATTGCTCATTTATCTAAAGAATTAAGAGGTCATATTGTTGAAACTGAAAAGATGAGTAAAAGCACAGATAGGAGAGGTTTAATATTGGCAGGTGCTGATAAAGTAATGCGTGAGTTAAGATCAATATTTAAGGGTAATGAGGATGTTATTAACGCTCTCGACCTTGCCTATGAATCCGTATGGGCGGCATTAATAGAAGAACGGTAGTATTCATCTAAACCAACAATTCAATGACTGAGGAAAAAATCAGAGAGATTTTACCAGACGTTTGTTATACCAAAGCAGAAGTAGATATTATGCTGGCTGATGCTGTAGCAAAAGCAAAAGCCATAGATGAAGCTTCTATGAAACAGCACAATCGTAATGCAACAATTATCAGTATGATTCTTGGCTTTACTTGTTTAGCCTTGTTTTTAGATGGACTGCTACGTATATTAGGAATTATTCCTCCTTTTCTTGGATTAGATGTGAATGTGATTGATCAAATTGTGGAGAAGGTAAAACGTGGCTGATCTGGATGGTGTCATTGATCTATTTCCTACTCGTATTTTTAAATTTCAAATAGATCTTCAGATTATTGAAGATGCCCTGAAACATAAGAAAACAGGAGGAAAAAACCATACTTTTGATGAAGTTTTTAATCACCCAGAATTTCTCCCTCTACAAGAAGAAGTTCTCAAAAGTGTTAGCCCTTACTGTCCAGGTGGTATTCCCCGATTGCGACATATGCGTTCAGGTCAACAGCATAATCGCATAGGTGAATGGAAAATTGTTTCTGGTTGGATAAACAATCAATCTCCAGGTCAAGAAGGATTTAAATATCATCCTCACGCAGAATCTTTTATGTCTTGTGTTGTTTATCTAGAAGGAAAAAATATGTCTCTTAATTTCAGAGATGAAGCTAGGCTTGCTCCTGCCGACGAAACTGGTAGAGCATCTTATGACTTACTTATACGTCATCATTGGCACGAGGATGCCATAATCCCTGCTCAAGAAGGAGATGTAATATTGTTTCCAAGTTACCTACTTCACAAGCCAAATAAGAACGAAACAGACATTAACAGGATTAGTATTGCTTATAATTTAATGCCTACTCGACTTAATCCTCCAGCCACTCCTCCCTGGTCTATAAAATTCGATGTATAGTGAGCAATAAGCAGTAATTAAGTTTATCACTATTTATGAATAGGGAACAACAAAACGTTGAGAAGTCAGTACCCATGTATGATCTCCTAGACGCATGCTGTGCCTTGCATGGTGGCCTAGAACTGGAAAAATTCGAAGATAAAAATTATGCCCTAAAGCATGCATTGAATAGATTCTTTGGTTATCTAACCCCAGAAGCTAAGGCGGAATTCCAAGATTGGGTAGAAAGAAAGGGCTGGAGAAAGCAAGAAAAAATTATTCTTATGTAGTAGAAATAGTGAATAATGTCTAGACTTGAGGCATGTCAAATGTTTCCATATCTTTAGCTCGTAGACGTAGCGCACAGCTAGCTGCTCAGTCCATCACGACTGAACCTAAAGTTGTAATTACTCCTCCTCATGTTGTAAAAGCACGCAAGAGTTTTGCATATTTTTGTGAACTCATGGGTAAGCCAGCCGCTAAGCACATGAAAGAATGGCATAACGCTTTTCTAACAGGAGAAAGTAATGAGCATTTGTTAGATGTAGCAGGCCCTAATACTTGTTTATTAAGCCCAAGAGGAAGTGCTAAGTCGACTGTTATAGGTATGTTGGTTGCATGGCTAATAGGACGTCATGCGGAGAAAAAAAAGTTACTTAGAACACTGTATGTTTCCTATAACGTTGATGTTGCAAGAAACAAAAGTGCTGCAATTAAAAATTTAATTTGCAATAAGGAATATCAGGAAATCTTTCCAACTGTTCGCTTATCTAAGCATCGAACAAGTGATGAATTGTGGTCTATTGATTTCGAGTTTGCCGAGATAGATATTAGAGGAGAAGATGCTTTTACAGTGGCTTGTGCGGGACTGAAGGGAACAATCACGTCTAAACGAAGTTCTTTAATTATTGTTGATGACGCTATAAAAAGTGCTGCAGCTATTGCAAACCCAGACATTAGAAGAGAGATGGAAACGAACTGGAATAATGTTATTGTTCCAACCATGTTTCAAGGTGCTCGTGCAATAGCTTTAGGTACGAGGTTTCACTTTGATGATTTATTTACAACTACTTTTTGTGAAAAGCGAGGTTGGAAAGTTATAACGCAAGGAGCTTTGTCCTACGACGATAGTGGTAATCCTAAGTCTTATTGGCCCAAGATGTGGTCGATTAAATATCTTTTAAAACTGCAAGGAGAAGATCGAACTTCTTTTTCTTATCAGTATTTGAATCGACCAATCAAAACGACAGAATTAGGAATATCTCCTGAATTATTTGTAAAAGGCGAGGTTCCTGACGATTACGACATTGTTGGAGTGGGTATTGATTTGTCTGCAGGGATGTCAGAGCGAAATGATTGGACAGTATTTACTTTGGCAGGAAGAGTTGGCGACAAGGTTTATATCATCGATTACAAAAGAATGCGTTCAATGGGAAATATTGAAAAAGTAGAAGCTTTATGTGAATTACTAGTGGAATGGAATCTTTTAAGAATGAATGATGATGGACAATTTTTTAGAACTGATTCGCCTGTAGTGATATGGCCTGAAGTCGTCGCATATCAAAAAAGTTTTGAAGGAGATTTAAAGAGAATGTTATTTAATGAATGGCAGCTCTATAATTTAAGTATTAGTCCTGTCAAAGGTTTTCGAGGTGACAAGCTTGCACGCCTTCGAGGGATTATCGGTCTTTTTCAAGGTAAAAAGATTATCTTTAACAAATATCGAGATTTCTCCTGCATGACTGATGAAGTGATTAACTTTGGTCATGCTTCACATGACGATTGTGCTGATTCTTTGAATATGGTTGTACAAGGTCTGATGAAACGTGGCGGTGCTCAAATAGAATGGAGATAAAATTATAAAATGAGTAATCCAAACAACGAACGGTATCGTCAAATACTAGAGACTGCACGCAAGAGGGATGGCAGTGGCGGTACCGATACGATGGTGGTTAATAGCCATCTAGCCCAGATGAAGCTCTTCATGCTTCGTCAAGGAATCGAGTTTTTCCCTACTCAAGATACTTTTGGTTTTAGAAGGCTTTTCCTCAATCAATTGGTTGAAGAGAATGAAATAGACAGTCGTTTGGAAGGAATCGTAGATGATTTCTTGATCGATGGAAAAGGATTATTTTATTTTCGCCCTATCAACGACACGTATCGCTTGATGTGGTTTAGCAAGGATAATTACCGAGCTTATTACGATGCACAGTCTGAATTAGAAGAAGTTGAATTAATTTATTCTTTTAACGTTCGCTCAGGAATAGGAGCTTTAGCTATACCAGGGATGGATGGAGGAAGTAAAAAATACGTCAAACTCAGAGTAAGACGAGACACTATTAAAGAATCTATTACATCAGAGAAGCCTTCTTTCGAAGCAGGTGCTATCAATAACTTCTCTTATTCTCCGACAACGACTCGAACATTAACCAATAGCTTAGGATTTGTCCCTGCAGTGGAATCGTTTAATACGATGAAATCCACAGGTATGGATTCAACAGGTGACTTTGATTGGTTGGCAGATCAAATCGTTTTACATGACGATTTAGTTAAAAATATCAGAACTAATATTACTTTCTTTGGTAATCCGACTCTTGTTTCTAGTCGTCCAAAACATGACTTAGTTGAATCCGCAGGGGAAGACAGTCTAAGACCTACTATCAGCTCTCAGGCTGGCTTCTCTTCTGCAGCTAGACCTTCGACAAGGAATAGCGATCCTGGGGGCTCAGGAGGGTCAGGAAAAGTTCCTCGTATTATTGCTAACGTTGAGCCAACTGATAGGGCTGTTTACTTAACCCCAGATGCTGTCTCAGGTGATCAAAACTTATATGCAAGACAATATAGGGAGGAATTAAGAACAGCACTAGGAGGGGTAGATGAATTAGGAATAAGTTCAGGAGCTACTGCGTATGAAATTAAATCTCTTTACGGACGTGCAGCCACAACAGCTACTCGCAGGTGTCGAGGTCTTTTGACTTATGGATTAGCAAAGTTATTTGCATTAATTATTTATCACGAAGAAAGAATTTTTAGAGATTCATTTTCTATGGCTATTGGAATGCAGACTCCAATAGTTCCTATTAAAGAAGATTTTGCAGAAGAACAAGATTACATATTGGCAACCAATGTATTTGCCGAACAACGTAAAATATTCGAAGCAGAACTAGACGTAGCCATTCAAACAGCAGTGCAGGACAGGAATTTACCACCCGGAGTGGTTGGTCTTATTCCTGATGGCAACAGAAAAGTTGAGTGGAGATGGAAGGGACCAGTCTTCGAAGACGGTACAGACGATATACTGAATTCAAGTATTGTCGTCAGAAACCTACAAGAATTAGGCGTTAACAGCGTCGAAGCTCTTAGGTATCTCTTCCCTGATAAAACAGATGAGGAGCGAAGTGCAATGCTTAGTGGCTATCCATTTAGAATGGCTCAAGCTACTCAAAGCAGTATTGGGACTTTCTTGTCGCTTATAAATGACATGCGACAAACGCCTCATCCCCAGGCACCGGATCTTCCTTTATTGGCAGACCCTAAACTAGATTTAACACCCTATGTCTATAGGGCAATAGAATTCCTTAAACGAGAACTAACTTACAGTGGACAATACACAGATGACACAGGCTCCGGCGACCCAGCAGAACTCGATACCATCGAGCGCGCCCGTGCCGCCCGTGGCCTATCAACAGGCACCAGCCCAGACCGCCCAAGCTTCGTACCAGACAGCTTCGGCTCCCTCGCCACAGATAGCAGCTCCACAGGTGGAGCAGCAGGCACCAGTGCAGGCACCAGTGCAGGAGGCGAATCCATGGCAGGAGGCGTTCAAGAGTCTCAGCGACAGTTTGAGCGGAACGCAGAACTCCCAACCCCAGGCAGCTTACTCGACACCGACCCCACAGGCACCAACGCAGCAGCCAAGCTACCAGTCTCAGGCTCCAACGTATCAGGCAGCTCCATCAGTTTCGGGGATGCAGACTTACGTGCCCCAAGCAACGCAGGATTATTCCCAGATACAGCAGCCACAGACACAGAGCTCACCGAGCGTAGCGAATCAAACAGGAAGCGACGAGTATCTCGCCAACGTAAGCCAAGAAAGTCTTGAAGTATTAAATCACTTCGGAGCAGAAGCACCAGCTCTACTAAATAGATATTCTTGCGTAGTAGAAGATGCTTTATTAAAGCAAACTCAAACTGCTGCAGATGCTATTAAGCAAGTAGAAACATTAACTCAGAATATTGCTGGAGCCAAGAAGGTTGTAGACGCAGCAGCCGAAGACAACGCTGCTTACCACACCATGTTGACTAATCCCGACATGCTATCTTCTTACGTCAACGAATTCTTCGGTCCTCAGGGTCCTCATCCTGTTGAATTAGCTCAAGATAGGCTAGCTGCTGAAGTAGCGGCTAACGAAGCTCGTTTTGGTCAGACACAGGCAGCTCCAGTTCCACAGGCAGCTCCAGCTCCTCAAGCTCCAGCCCCACAGGCTCCAGCTCCTCAGGCTCCAGCTCCAGAATTCCGTAGACCTCAGTTAGATATGCCTCAACCTGGAGTACAAGCTCCTGCAGGAGGAGAAGACTTTTGGTCTAACTTCTCTGCTATGAGTGATAAGAATCCTCAGGCAGCATGGCAAATCTTAAGTCAAGCAACACCTGACGCTCTTCGTAGTAAAGTTTTAGTATCTGAAGCTTAAATAGCTTTACATTTAGCCACTGCCATTTAAGATGGTGGTGGCTTTTTTGTGACTTAAAATATTGGATTTACATAATCAAATCATTGTTAAAGATGATTTAGTATGCCCTGCTTTGCAGGATGCTATTCATGCCATCGCTGCCGATACTTCTATGGCTTGGTACAACGGAGGAGAGCATGACAGGTATACAGGAATGTCGGCTCCTATTTTTGATGGTGGACATGGTGGGCATATAAACCACCCTGGATTGTATTACTTGTCGTTACCGATACTCATGCAAACTGTTTATACGTTATTCGATAAAAATGTATCAGAAGTAATGAGGTTCAGAATTGGATTGTTTCTTCATACGATGAATATGAAGAATAAAAGTACACAACATAGGATGCATACTGACTATGATTTTCCTCATCAAAATATGTTGTACTACGTCAATAACAGTGATGGTGTGACCACTATTGTTGATTGGGATGATAAAGAAGTAAACGTTGAGCCTAAGAAAGGTCGTATTGTTTTATTTCCTGGAAGTTTAATGCACTGCTCTCATGATCCTGAACATCATCACTCCAGAATGGTTATTAATATGAATTTTATGCTGGAAGGTGTGGAGTCAGAAAGAAAATTATATAGACGTTAGCTTTTTGATTTCTTATATTCTGTAGCCCTTTTCCGAGCTTCTTTGGCTTTTTCGGTATTGGGAACTTGAGTATTAACTGGTTTACCTTTGGTAGCTCTTTTCTTCTTTTCGTCTGTTGCAGTTCTTTCTTCCTTGGTCATAGAAGCCCAAGCCTTTTTAGGTAGGTACCTTTCTGTCCGACCTTTTTCTCTTGCTCGATCAGCCATTACTTTTTCTTCTTTTCGTATTCTTCTTTAGTCTGCCAATCTTCTTTACTCCATTTAGATAATTTGTTGTTTTTAGATTTCTTACCTTCGTAGGTACCACCTGCGTCTTTGTAGTACTTAGTAGCCAGTTGCATTGCTCTGGCACTATGACCTCCCATCTTTTTGCGAGCACGAGCTTTTGCTTCTGCCCACTTTCTAGGATCTCTTTTTTTAGCTGTTCCGTCAGACATGCTACCAACTCCAATTACAAGACCAGTACCCTGGTGTAGTTTTATCTTTCTTTTGGTCGCAGTTGTGGCGACTCTTGAAATTAGCTCTTCGTTTCTTGTCTCCGTGACCACTTTTGCCTTTTGAGCCTTCTTTGAAGTGCTGCATATTCGGATCACCGAAGCGCACTATTTTGTTTTTTCCTCCATCTTTTACTAACACTGCAAATTTCTTTTTACTTCCTGGAGTCTTCTTAGGCTTGTTATAGCCGTCGAAAACCTCCCCTGCATACCTTATTTTCTTTGCCATAAATTAATAGCATCCTCACTTTAAAATAGCGATATTTCCAATAGAGAAGAAGAGCTTATATAAATCATTAATACAGATAATGTGCCGAATTGCTAACATTAGGTCTGGGTATTTCCCTGCCTCAAACCGAGACCATGGGGCTAAGTCTCTCGTCATACAAGTTCACAAAATCGTACTATTACTTAAATGACTTCTTCTTCTTTAACAAGAAGCGGCAGTTTATTGAAAGGTTGGGACGAGTTCTGTGAGTGGACAACATCTACTAACAATCGTATTTACGTTGGTTGGTTCGGAGTCTTAATGGTTCCTTGTCTACTTGCCGCAGCAACTTGTTTCGTCATCGCTTTCATAGCTGCCCCTCCAGTCGATATCGACGGAATCCGTGAGCCAGTAGCTGGTTCTTTCATGTATGGAAACAACATCATCTCAGGAGCCGTTGTACCGTCGTCAAACGCAATCGGTCTTCACTTCTACCCAATCTGGGAAGCTGCAACCATCGATGAATGGCTCTATAACGGAGGACCATATCAACTCGTTGTGTTCCACTTTCTCATCGGTATCTCAGCTTACATGGGACGCCAATGGGAACTTAGTTATCGACTAGGCATGCGCCCTTGGATCTGTGTTGCATATTCTGCACCAGTATCTGCTGCTTTCGCTGTATTCCTTGTTTACCCATTCGGTCAGGGTTCATTCTCTGATGGTATGCCTCTAGGAATCTCTGGAACATTCAACTTCATGTTTGTTTTCCAAGCTGAGCACAACATCTTGATGCACCCATTCCATATGGCTGGTGTAGCTGGCATGTTTGGTGGAGCTTTATTCTCTGCTATGCACGGCTCATTAGTGACATCTTCACTTATTCGTGAAACTACAGGACTTGATTCACAGAACTATGGTTACAAGTTTGGACAAGAAGAAGAGACATACAACATCGTTGCAGCCCATGGCTACTTCGGTCGTCTTATCTTCCAATACGCAAGTTTCAACAACTCTCGTAGTCTTCACTTCTTTCTTGCTTCTTGGCCTGTTATTTGTGTGTGGCTCACCTCAATGGGTATATGCACCATGGCCTTCAACCTAAATGGATTTAATTTTAATCAATCGGTTGTAGACTCAAGTGGTAAAGTCGTACCTACATGGGGCGACGTATTGAACCGCGCAAACCTCGGAATGGAAGTAATGCATGAGCGTAATGCTCATAACTTCCCTCTAGATCTAGCTTCTGCTGGTTCTAGCGATGTAGCTTTAATTGCTCCGGCAATAGGCTAACCGAGAAGTTATTGCCCGGCGAAAGTCGGGCTTTTTCTTATGAGACTTCCTAGAAACATCAACGCAGCAGAGCTTAATAACAATCCATTAGCTCCTTCTGCTCATCAAGCATCTACAAGACTTCAACAACAAGCAACTAGGCTAGAAACCAGAGATCAAACTAGCACTGCTGGAATAATTAATAAAATCAAACAAGATGCAGTAGCTTCTGCAGTGGAACAAGATACTGCAGCAAATATGGCTAATAATCTTAAGCATCAATATGTATATGGAATTCAACAGAGAGCTGGTATTGACGGTTACAAAGCCAAGATTGCTCTCGCAGAACAATTGAAAAGTGCCCCTGAATCAATCAGTTGGTTGGGAATGTGAAATAGCAGGTTAACATAAGTTAAAACACAGCTTGCCTAATGCGTTTAGCAGGTAATGAAGAATTTCATGGGCAGCTAAGTGACGGCGAATCTACTCCAGATTCGAAATTTGATTCGTTTATGCGTTGTTATGATATTTTGTGTTCTAGAGGTTTTAGCCAGCAAGCAGCTCAAGAAACTGCTATAGCAATGGTAGAGGGAAAAGAGCCTATGGCTCAACCGACAGTTCGCTTTGCCAAGATTTATGGAGATTCATCCACGGACGAAAACGTTAGCGACTGAGCTTCTAACAAGATTAGAGGGGTGTGAAACCACTGCTTATCTTGATCCAGTAGGTGTTCCGACAATATGCACAGGTTTAACTCGTTATCCCAATGGAGAACCTGTGAGATTAGAGGATGTTTGTCATGAAGATATTTGTGGCAAATATACAGAACAGTTGATAGCAGAAAAAATTATACCTGCACTACGTCGTATTCCTGGTTGGAGTGACTTCGGAGCTATTAGACAATCAGTCTTGATTAGTTTTGCTTGGAATATGGGAGCTAATTTTTATGAATCAACAGGCTTCGAAGAAATTTCAAATGTATTAAAACAAGGATTTAATCAACCTGAACTATATGATGATGTACCTGATATACTAAATCTCTATGTTTTTGACAGAGAAAAACGTTTAGCAGGATTAGAAAAACGAAGAGAAATAGAAGGAGAAGAGTGGAAAAAAGAATCAATTGGATATTTAAAACTTAAAAATATTCAAGATACTTGCCTAAAAAAAGCTCCGATTGAGTCAGTGTATTTATCAGACACAGGAAAAAAATTAATTGATGCAGAAGAGGAACTAGTCATTACTAAATTTAAAAGCATTCACCATACTGGTCATGCTTGGGTGCATATCAAAGAAGAACAAGAACCTTGGATTGTCTATTTACCTCACTGGAAACATCTTCCTAACAAGACAAAGAAGATCCTTGATTGGAATGATATGAGTAGTTTTGTTGCTGAGTACATAACAGTAGGCGAATTGCTTCAATATAACCACTCATATGCACCTCTAGAAGGCAGTCGTATTGAGCAGAACCTAATTCGTTTAGCAGAAGAGTTCAGAGCCATTAGAGAAGCTTGGGGAGGTGCTATAGGCATTGCGGGTGGCTATATGCCCCTTCAAGGAGATATATCTTTGCACTCAGAAGAGCAACAAGCTCATCATCAAGGAATGGCATTAGACATTTATCCTGTGAACGACGATACTGAATGTTTATACAGGTGGTTATATTCTCGCTGGACAGGCAATCTCCATAACCAATCCAGTCATGGTTTTGTACATATTGATATTGCTAATAACGGACGTTTTGTTGGGATGAGATAGCTTATACGACTTTCACTGCCATGGCTCCACTATTGAACTGAACAGTATCTCCTTGTTGTATTTCAACTGGAGTGGTTAATGTTCCAGAAGCAAGAAAATTACCACCACTACTTGTATCCCATAAACCAAAATGACTGATTGTAGTAGCAGTTGTATTAGCTGCACTAGTAGTCTGCTGACTCACCATAGAGTTAGTTATCTCGTAGCCGCCTCCAGATGCAGCACCTACAGAGCTGAACGCAGTAGCTGCTATTCCTACACGAGTAGCTACTCCTCTGACTGATGCTGTCACATCATTGTTTGTCCCAGCCGTTCCCGGATCAGCAGTATGCAAAGAAACATACACATTAGAAAGTGCTGAAGGGAAGGTTGAGTTTTTTACCCAACTCAGAATCTTGGTTGCAAGATATTGAGAAAATGCCATGCTTGCCTTAGTTCTTCATCTATATTTTGGCAGTAAATCAGTCTCTTAGGGACCGTACCCACCACCAGGGGTCGTAACATTTAGTGTAGCCGTATTCTGATTTTCGCCACTGGCTGTTCCCTCTATTCTCCAAGTAGCTTTCATTCTTCCGTAGTTGACATTACTTAAGGTTGCAGTTCCTCTGAGTATGGCTAACTCTAATGTTGGTAACGCTTGAACATCAGCAGTACCTGATATATTTTTCAATACAGCCTTAGGAGTAACAGTGGCATATGGAACCATCGTTCCTGGATCAGTGGAACCAAACATCTTGACTAGACCTATCCGTCCAGACATAGTCAGAGAACCCCCTGCCTTACCTTCTATGGTGACGTAGCGAACAACCTGAACGCCAACCTCGAAAGGCATCTCCACCCACTCTGAATTGCTGACAGTGAAGTAATAAGTACCTTTGGGTAATTGAAATCCAGACTCTTCTGGAATCGTATTAGCAATCTCATTTATATATCCAAAGCCATCAAGGTTTAATGGAATGGAATCTGCATTTGAATTTAAAAGTCCTACAGAGATATATTGATCTTTATATTTGTTACCAACACTACGTTTCTTTATAACTAAATCTGACTCTCCTACTGTTGTTACTTTGAAGAATAATGTATTAGCTCCTACTTGAGTACCAACAGTTCCTGTGATACTTGTAGATAAATTAACAACTTGACCTAAATCTTTTGCTTTGCTGAGTGAATTATATTTAACATGCTCTGGACGCATGAAAGATCCAGAGGATTTTTTACTGCCTCCGTAGGATCCTTTTAATTTATTGAGTGAATCTGTTACAGACTCTAATGTCATCAGGGATAAACCCTTTCAATGTCACAGCCTTATTTTATCAATAAAAAAGACGCCAGGTGCTACGCACATTAGCTAAATGCACGTTAAGTCGTTTAAAGCATGGGAAACTACAAAAACCAAAGCTCCTGGCTCGATGCTTCCTTGACGTAGTTCTTCTTCAGAAAGCTTCTTTACAATAACTTTTTTCGCATGGAATGGTGTATATGTGACCCAATTAAATTTCTTAATTGATTTACGCTGTCTTTCTTCAGACTGATTCGAGCAATCGAGACTTGATTCCTGTGAATGACTGCTTGGACTCCTAAATCATTTAACCAAGCAGTAATGTCGTTATATTCATTCTCTGTATATCTTCCACGAATAGAACCTCTTTTGCCTGTTATTCGTCCTTGGTCAATCCACAAAGCAACCAAACCATGGATCCCTGTAATATCAAGTACTGTGCGGGATATCTTGCGTTCGTCGTGTGGACAAAGGACTTCATAAGCCCTCCATAATCCTTCTCCGTAAAATCGAAATCTTTCTCGGTCATAAAAACCATTCGTAGCCAATCTATCTTTAAATATATCGACAGGTCCGTCATGACACTGTTTTAATGTCTTTAGCTGAAAATTTAAATATTGCTTTTCAGTCTCGCATCTAGATATTTCTAACCAAGGACGCCTCTTCTGGCCTTTTAGTGTCAATCTGCCCTTGCCCAAGGTGTAACTCAGTACGTGCGCTACTAATAGAGCGGTCATCCCATTGATCCCCCTTAAATAAATGTTGACGACTTTTGGGTGCATATTTTATTAGGACATCTTGAATCTTCTTTGTTTGAACAGGATCAAATAGGAGGCGTGGTCGAACATAATCGTCGCTCAGTACTGATGAAGCTCCACTCAACATTTCAAGCCAAGTAGAGAATAGGTAAGCCTCCTCTCTGACGGATCCAATACGAGACAACATTGCAGACCCATCCTTCATTAGCTTTGCTCCTTCTGCCCATGCCCAAGCTGCTGCTTGTGCCCCAAGAAGATCTAGTGTCGTTTGAGTTAGTTGACGCTCTCCAATTGGATATAACAAGTTATAGACAGGTCTTAGCTTGTTAGTTGAAACCCTGAATCGAAGGATAGGAGTTGTCTTACCGTTAGCTCTTGGAGTTGTTCTGTAGGGAACAATTTGAGCCTTTGTGCTGATAAATTGCCGAAATTCTTGGACTTTTTCTTCTAAGAATGCAGATTCAGAGGCACCCGCCGTAAGAGTTAATTGTATATAACCCCCGCCTGGAGTGCGATAAGGAACCAAACTGCCATCTGAAATTAAAAGTCCAAGCAATCCGCGAACGTCTGCCGCTTCCACAAGTTTCTCCCTATGAGTTACATCTATAGTAGTTAATAACACGTCATATGTCGTGTTTTTGTTCAATAAGTTTTAGGAGTTAGAGATCCCAGATGTGGATTGACAATGATTTCCCAAAACTGCTTGGCGCAGAGCTTTATAGGCCCCATCCCGGTTATATCATCGAGATGGCTGTAGAGCCTGTAGTCGTTCATGACTTTGCTAAACAACCAGGTCAAACGGTCCAACTCGATCGTTATAGATTTTGGGGCAACCCTGGAAATAAAGATTCCAGAGAGCGTACAGCAGATCAGACACTCGGCACAGCGTCTAGCAGAAATATCGTTAAGGATAAAGTACTTGTTAACTTGAAAGAGTATACAGGTCCTGCAGATCCTACCGATGCAACTTCTCCTTCAACCTTTAAGGTTGCTCGTGAGACATTGCTAACAGCACAGAGATTGCTACTTGATACCGGCAACCTCAACGTTTTTCATCAGAGTATTGGTAGTTTAACTCTTTTAGACGACTACAGACGTTGGCGTGACAGGGTTTTCGCAGATGAGCTATTTAAAGCAGAAGCTAACGGAAACGCATCTGACAGCCAAGGTGGATACTTCTTCCCTGGTGGTTCAGCTAAAGCAGCAGCAGCTCCATTCTTCACATATGGTGCAGGTATCTCAGCTAAGTTCGACGTAAAGACCGACTTACTGCAAGTTGTAAAAGACATGCGTAAGCGCAACGTACCAACTTTTAGCGACGGTTACTACAGATGTATCGCCGATCCTACGGCAATGATGCATTTGCGCCAAAACGACTCATTCCGTGAGATAGCTCGGTATGCAGGCAACGGCATGGTTAACCCCATGAATCCAGAGCAGGCTCCTAATGCTAACTTCTTCCAAGGTATGGGTCCAGCTTACGGACAAGCTGGTTTCGTAGCCGGTCAGCCGGTGATGCCTACCGGATTTTTGTTTGAGGGCGTAAGATGGTTCGAATCAACCAACTTACCTGAGAAAACTATTAACGCAACTGTTCCTGTAGCTGCCGCTGGTGCTGCAGATTACAACATTGCTCCAATGTTATTCTTCGGACCTCAAGCTGTAGGTGTTGGTATTGGTGGCAACAACGCTCAAATTTTACTTAATAATAACGACGATTTTTCGCGCTTTATTATTATGATTTGGTCCTTGTTTGCTGGTTTTGAAATCCTTAATAAGGACTTCATTACCGTTGCTTACTCATTCGTATATTGAGGAGGTAACTAACAATCATGGCTAAAAAGATTTTCCCTGGAAACTGGGTTACAACACTCAGTAGTTATCAAGGTCAGCCAGTTGTGGCTGTTCCTGGTAGACAGTACTACCAAAAAATTGGTTATGCTCTCGTTGACTCCACAGGTGGCACCGAGTTTGACGTAATCATCCCAAGTCCTGATATGCGTGCCGACGACAAAGTTCGTGCAAATATCACTGGTCTAACTATCCCTGCAGACGCAAACGTCTACCACGTTGGTATTCGTGTGCCTGACACAAGGAAGAATAAGGATGCTGGAACCGCTACCTCTGGTCTAGTCGGTACCAACACAGACACTATTGCTGTCAAAGACGCTGCAGCTTCTGCTGCTGCAACTATCAGCACAACAGTAGTTTCTACTCCAACAATCGCAGTTGCTCTTACAACTATTGCTCCTACTTCTGCAAAGAAAGGAGTTGTAGCAGCCCAGACATTAGCTGGTGCTGAGACTCTAAAGGTCTATGTACGTAACGCTGCTGGTAACGGTACAGGTAGTAACCTATCTTCTACTGCTGCTGGTGGTACACCAATCATCGTTGAAGTTGCTTACTTCGTAGAAGATGACGTACCAGGAGTTGATTCAACTTTCGTTCCTTATATCACTGAGACTTAAATAGAAGCTAAAACTTCTGTTTGTCCCTATAGTGGAGGCATCTTGTATAAGGTGCCTCTTTTTTATTGTTATGGCGTTATATCAAAATCTAAAGAATGGTCAGATCGTGGACTTCATTGGACATCACGACAAAGATTGGGCCATGGTCAAAAATGCTGCAGGAGTAGTTCAGTATGTTGCTCTTGCTGATTTAGAAGCTTACGAGCCAGGAAAAGGTAAGACAGGTCAGAAGATAGAAACACCAGAAATATTGAAGGATGAAGAAGACGTCATGCCTGAGGCGGTCATCCCTGTCGACAACAGATTAAACTTAAATTTGGCTACTGCTGAAGGTATTGCCAAGACTGTCAAAGGAGTTGGTTATGCCACTGCTAAAAAAATAGTAGAGCTACGTTTGTCTTTACCTGGCGAAAAATTTAAAAATTTAGAGCAATTACGTAAGATCACTCGTGTTGATTGGGATGAAGTTTTTAAGAACGATTTGATTTACCTACAATAAGAAATAGGTGAGCTACATAGCTATTGGAATTAAACGATTACGACAAAAGCCGATGTCGATTTCACCTCGGCTATAACACAGGAGCTAATCTCCCTGCTGGTGACATTGCTCGATTAGAAGAAGCAATGGCTCGGATTCCTGATAGCTATTTCTATACGCGAGTAATAGAACATATCAATCGATGCGATAAAGCTTATAAGCTTTCTCAAGTTTTTAGAGTTGAAACTCAGCCACAACCAAGTCGTATTGAGAGGATTACTGGAGATACTGACAGGGCAATCTTCCAGTCAGATCCTATAAAGGCAGACAAGGATTACAGAGAAATATACTTAAGAGAAGTAGACCGTCTAGCTGAAACTCTATACGTTGCAAACTATCGCAGAGACGAAGTTCGCAGATATGCCTTTGCTCGCTCTGGCGGAGAGTTTATCATGTCTATTAAGGGACCAGCAGATACTGCTGTTGGTACAAGAGTATCTCAAGCTGTTGGCTCAATGAATTGGAGGTAATTATGTATCCAGCACCAGGTTTCGGACAAGTAACGCAAACATCAAACAAAGATAGAGCTCAAAACGAAAGGCTCAATCAGATGTTGCAAAATGCAGGTATTTCTGTGGGAGATTCTCCTTATACAGATAACTTGGCTACAGAAGCACAAGAAGAGAGAGGGGATATATCAGGAGCTGGCATTGCTCCTCCACCTACTCCTGTAGCTGGAAATGATTTGGAATTTGCAGGAGGCAATTTACCTGCCGAGCACAACAGACAAGAATTAGCCAAGCAAGGTGCTCAACCTAATTTTGCTCAGGCTTTTAATACAGGCGGAAGTTCAACGACTGAATTAAACACAGGAGTCAGTCCAACCGCTTCAGGAGTAGAAGCTCCTTTAAACGTACAGCCATCTAATTTGGTCACTGATCAAGATGTGGAAGCACAGCAACAAAGAACCCAAATGAAAGATAGCTTCATGAATCTTGCTAAAAGATATAACATGGATATGTCAATGAGGAATGCGTAATGAATAATTCTAAAAAAGATTCATCAAAATCCATGCGTTATAAGGAAGGTCCTAAAAGATCTTTCAGACCTAACGAATGGTATTTAAATCAAAAGGTACATTCAGAGACAGATAAATTTTTCTCTGGCAGTAAAGGAGGAGTGCCTAACAATCCTGAAAATGCTAATTCATTCAGACCAATTAGTGCTCCTATTAACCCGCAGGAGTCAATGTCAGGTGACTTTGTAAAAAGAAAAAATCCTTACGGAGACGCCGAGCAGATTACAGAAGGTGAAGGACCCACATTAGTACGTCCAAACCAAAGAGGCTCTAGCTTCGATCCTCCTCCTGTACCTGTAGACAAACCTGGAAAGGTCGTGCCACCAAAAGCTTCTAAAAGAAAAGGCATGAGCACAGGGGTAAGTCTTATTGATGCAGGACCGCAGCGTGATGTTCCTGAACCTTTTTTCACAGGAATTAAATCATGAGTTTAATTCATATAAAATCCGTATAGACGAGGTATCTAATGGCTACTACAAGTTCAAATAAAATGCCGTTATTGGTCGATAGGCCATTACACGCATTTGCCACAATCGGCGGCACTGCAGCTTTAACAACAGCGACAAATCTAAATACACCTAGCTCGGCTGGTTGTACATTACTAGTTGATTGTTCTGGAAATGACGGAGCGATAATTGATAGTTTGTCAATTATTGCTAACGAAGCGGTAACAACAGCATCTAACGTTATTGTTTTCATTAGTACAGCAACAACGTCTGCCAGTATCACAACTGCTAATACAGTTGCAGTCGCCATGGGCGGTATTACTTCTGTATCAAAAGGTGATAGAACTAATATTTCCTTACCTCCTTTAACAGTTCCTGTCCCAAATTTGGCAAGTCCTGCAGCGACGATGGCAGCATATCCAACAGAAACTGATAAAAAGAATACTGGTTTATATGTTCCTTCTAGTGCGTTGGTTTATGTAGGGGTAGATGCTGCCTTAACTGCTCCTTCTGCTAATACTCGTGTACATGTTTTCGCTCAAGGCGGATTCTTTTAAATTATGCCTTCTGCTACTGACACCTCTAGTTTTCTCGATAATCTTTACCGAGCTAAATTTAATCGTGAACCAGACGCTGCAGGAAAAGCATATTGGGCAAATGAATTAGCGTCTGGAAATATAAGTCGAGACAACGTATCAAAAAGTTTTGATCAGTCTCCAGAAATGGAGAAGATTAAAAATGAAACAGTTAATACGACCAGCAATGTTGCCGCAGCCAATACTGTGGCAGAGATGGCTAGTAACAACACTAGTTCTGCCGTTAATAATTTAGCTAATAACAATGTAACTATTACAGCATCTACAGGAGGCGGAGGAAGTAGCTCCGGACCTCAAAACACTGTAAGCACTGCAAATACTAGTAGTGGCAGTTCGTCTGGAGGAGGAGGTTCTTCTAATTCAGGAGGAGGTTCTTCTAATTCCAATTGGCTTCAAGATTTTTATACAGCAAATAATATTAATGCTGGATTACTTGATAATGATGCTAAAACCTACTGGGAAAACGAAGCAGCAACAAAAGGTATAGAAGCAACTAAGAACGTTATAGAAGGTACAGCAAAAGCTCAGGGGAATTTTGGTGTTGATACTGATTTAGATACTTTCTTATCAGATTCTTATGAAGAGATTTTTGCTCGGCAAGCTGCTGATAGTGGTAACGATATATATGATCAAGCAGGGTTTGATTATTGGAAAGACGAAATATTAGAGGGCAGAACGTCAAGAGATGATATTGTTGATCACTTCAATTACGCAAACGAAAAAAGCGGTGATCAAACAACTACAGCGACTGATGGGACAACGAGCACAATGTCTAATGACGAGGCTTGGCTAAGAAGTCTTTATCAGAATCCAGACATTTTAAATAGAGACATTGGTCAAGAGGGCTTGGATTATTGGCTAGGAGACTTAGCTGGTACTACAGATGGAAGAGGAGGGGTTAAGGCTACTCGTGGCGAAGTTCTTAGGAACATTATGATGTCCAAGGAATATGATTGTAATCAGGATTCTTCTAAGGTTTGGGATGGCTCAAGTTGTGTTACACCCACTGCGACTGAATGCCCTGACGGAGAAGTTGGAACCCCACCTAATTGTCAACCTGCAGCCACTACTTGTCCTGCTGGACAAACAGGCACCCCTCCTAATTGTGTAGACGAGACTTGTCCTGCTGGACAAACAGGCACTCCTCCTAATTGCATAGATGATACCTGTCCTACAGGACAAACAGGTACTCCTCCTAATTGTGTAGATGATTCTGGGGATCCTGTAGATGATACTTGTCCTGCAGGTTATTCAGGTACTCCACCTAATTGCACACTTGATTCTGGGTATAACTTCGGTGACGACGGAAACAATGGAGGTGGCAACAACACTGCTGGTACGTGGATGGGAGATGAGGACAGTGCAAATAGTCAAACTTCTTATTTAAATCAAAAAACGAAAGAATATGAAGATCTTTATCAAACTTCTTTAAATGATCAAGCCAGTTTAAACGATGACCTAGAAGAAGATAGGGTTCGCTATGGAGAATTAACCAGTAGATATGGTCAGTTAAAAGCAGATTACGAAGATGCACGTCGTGAGGCTGACTCTTACATTAATGCACAAAGAGCAGATGAAACAGGTCAGCTAAGAAGAGGCGGCACTGTTTCTGGCAATCAAGCCAGTATTGGTTCTCGTGATTTGAAATCTGGATCAGGAGCTTATGGCAACAATCGAGACAGAGATTATGGGCAAGTAACAGAAGGTCCTATAACAATTGATGATCGACCTTTTGCTCGTAGTGGAATGAAGAAAGGTGCTTCAACTGGATCTACATATTTTGATAACAGAAATCGATTTAATAGAGGAGATAACGCGACGTATTACTAAAGAGATATGGCTAACGGACTAGGATCTATCAGCAAAGGTTTTGGCTTGCAGCCTATTACCCGAGGATTAGCTCCTAGAGCGAGAGGTTTATATCCCAACAAACAAACTGGTGCAGGTCAATATGGAAGTATTACTTTTCCTACTGTCTTAGAAAATTACAACAGAACAACAGATTACAAACGTTGGCAATTAGGGCAGGCATATTTCTTTGGAACAGGTAGATCTTGGGACGATAAAGCCTTGTATAGTAACACTCGCTTTTCCACAGGAGCAGTTAGTGGAGTTTCTAAAGATATAGTCACCATGTTTCCGAGTAAATCAAGTCCAGAACGAACTTGGTATGTCGGACTAAGAACTCGTGGCAGTGTGATTCTTCCTCAACCGTTAAGTGCTTCTGCAATATCTACTTTTACTTCTGATCCTAATCCAGCTAACCACACGTTGGTTTACGACGTTAGCGGTGTCCTGACTGCAGCTCAAGTTGGTATTTTCAACGTTTTTATTGGAGACCAATTCGAAGACACGGCAAGCGGTTCTAATTACCCTGCTGACGTGATAGAAAACCCAGTAGGTAGTGTTGCCTTGACCTTAACGGCTGCAAGTAGCAGTGCAATGACGTTAACTTTTGATTTATCGAAAGCTCAAGGAAGAATTAAAGTTAATAATACAACGTATTGGAAAAAATTAGATTATGACCCTGCTAATCCCAATGTATGGGATACCAGTAGTGGCAAGCATTTATGCTCTGCCCATAAGTTATTTTGTTGCTGCCCTGATCACTTAGGAGGAGCGTTAGCTAACTTAGAATTTCCAAAAGAAAATGGAGGGATGGACACCTTCCCACTACCTAATGCCAATAGAAGTGTTTTTTCTGCTTGGGAGAGAGAAGGTGCAGGTTATTACAGGCAATGGAGAAGCTTACCTAGACGTATTGATGAACGTCGAGAATGCAAACACATGCATGCCATGAGATGGGAATGTGGTATTCCTTGGTATGAACCTAATGACTACCCAGTCAATGAAGACGAGAACAGAGTTTTTTCAGATCAACTAGAAAGAGACTTTGATAACGAAGTTTATCGAGAATATAATGCTCGAAATCGAATTAACTATGATCGTTATATTTTATCGTTAGCCGAAGTCGTAGGTTTAGAGCTTTTCCCAGGGGGAGACGTCAGAGATAATATTCGTCCTTCATCTTTACCTATGCTATGGAATGATGCGGAACAACCTGACGTATCTTGGTGCAGACAAAATGATTGGTGGCTTAAAAGAGGTTCTCAAAGCCTACGCATCTTCAATAGTGCAACACAAGCTTTTGAATCAATAGTCAATCAAGGAGGGATTGAATACCCCATGGTGCAATCCGTCGTCGGAGGGTCTGCCGATGCTCCTGTCATTATCAAGTAAAATTAAAACATGGCAGCTTATCCTGAAAACACTGGTGGAATTATTGCCGCCATACAAGCCTGCATCGTCGCAGCGGGAGGAACATTGACGCAAGAGTATCCAAAGAATACAGGCGGAATTATTGCCGCTTTAGTAACACTGCAAGCAGCTCTTGGAACAGGAGGAAGCGGGTCTGCTCTTTCTGTGGAGATGACAGCAGGTGAAGACGTATCTAAAGGAGATGCATTGTACATCTTCAGTAACGGCAAAGTTTTCAGAGCAAGGGTAGATGATACTCGACAGAAAGCTACTGTAATTGGTTTTGCTAAAGAAGATGCAGTAGCAGATGCTGTTGTCGCTGTTGTTACTAGAGGAATACTAGAAAACACAGGTTCTTACCATCAGTCGACTGAATATTTTCTTACTGGTGTTACTGGAGCAGAGGGAACCATCTCTAGTACTCCAATTACTACTGCAGGATCATACAGTGTCTTAATCGGAGAAGGAATTAACAACGATAAATTAGATATAAAAACTAGTACACCTGTGTTGTTGAGCTAATGGCAGATCGCAAACCTATTGTTTATGTAAATGGTTATCCCGAGCAACTCGCTGATGGAGACCGTTTAAACAGTATTGGAGTTGTAACCGTTTCAGGTTCTGCTCCTTCCAGCCCAAAGACAGGTGACTTATGGTTCGACACTGGTGGCAATCTTTTAAAGGTTTATGACGGATCTGCTTGGACGGAACCTAGTGAAAGCTTATCAACAGTTATTGTCTCTGCGTCAGCACCAAGCAGTCCTACTAATGGATTGTTATGGTTTGACTCAACAAATAAACAATTAAAAATATATGTTACGGCTTCGAGTGCATGGGAATCAGCAGATAACGTCGCTGTTGCAGGATCAGCACCTAGTTCGCCTGCCGAAGGAGAGTATTGGTGGGACACAACCAATAGCAGACTAAAGATTTATATAGGCAGTGCATGGAATGAAGTAGGTAGTAGAACATTCTCCGCAGCCGTGGCTCCAACGTCAGGAATGGTACAAGGTGATTGGTGGTATAACTCAACGGCGGGAAGCTTTAGTATGTACTTAGCAGGCTCTCTTAATTCTTGGGTCACTGTCAGCAGTGGTGGCGGAGGTGGAGGAGGCGGCTCTATTAACGATATCCTCGCTTACGGTTAATGGCAGATTTCAAGAAATTTAGTTTACCTTTTGGGCATGCCAACTACCCAACTAGTGATGAGGTAAGCATTTACCCAGCTCCTGCTAATAAAACAAGCGTAGTGGCAGGAGTATCTGTTTCTAATAACAGTAAATTTGATCTGCCTTGTGATGTATGGATTCAAAAAGCAGGAGGAACGACTAAGCACTATTTAGCTAAGTCTCAAAGAGTACCTGCAGGTGAAACTGTTCAATTAATGGATAGTGGTCAGAAAATTGTTTTAGTTGGCGAGGCTGCAAGCTTTGACACTGTTAAAGCAAATGCTCCAACAGTAGATGATGGGGCTACTACAACCTTTAGTTGTTGGTTATCTGTTTATGAGGATGTGAACTAATGAGCCTTGATTCTATTGAACTTCTAAAAGAAGTCGAAACACCGGGAATTATTGAATTTCCAGAACCGACAGGCAAAATCGCCTATGGATTCCAATTTGATCCAGCGACTGGAGCTTTGAATGTAGTTCGTCATGATGGCGATTCAGACTTCGTTAAGCTTCCAGACGATAATATAATAAGTAATGACGACTATGCCCAAGTTGTTTGGTCAAACAAGCTTCTAAATTTTAGTTGGCCTTTAACTGCTGGCGTTTACCCAGGACATTTACAAGTTGAAATCGTATGAGCACCATTATTGATCTTGGTAAACTCCGCTTTTTGTATAGAGGAGTTTACAATCCGGCTACTAATTATGAGCTAAACGACGTAGTTTCCTATGGTGGTAACTCTTACGTTTATATAAATAGAATTGCTGGAGCCGGTACCGCACCTAGCACGACTACTCATTGGTCAAATATGGTCGACGGTCTATCAGACCTTGGCGACTACGACAATGCGACAACATATCAAAAAAATGATTTAGTTCGAGTTAGTGGACTGATATATCGTGCAAAGCAGACAACAGTTGGCAATACTCCTCCTAACGCAACTTATTGGGCTTTATTTTTAGAAGGATTTAAATATAAAGGAGTTTGGGATAACTCAACGGCGTATAAAGTCAACGACGTCGCGATGCTTAATGGTATCAACTATATAGCTACAGCGAATAATACTAACCAAGAACCTCCAAACGCTTCCTACTGGACAGTATTTACCCCTGGTTTTAATTACACAGGAAACTGGAGCAACTCAACTGCGTACAAACTCAACGATATAGCACTACAAAACGGTGTTAACTATATCTGTGTACTTGCTCATACAGGTCAAAATCCTCCTAACGCAACTTACTGGAATGTATTTGCTGCTGGTTTTAATCTTGTAGGTGCTTATAACAACGCAACAGCTTACGAAGTTAACGATGTTGTCACTGTTAGTGGATGTTTATATGTTTGTACTGCAGACTCAACAGGAAATATTCCTCCTAATGCTTCTTATTGGACAATTTTTGTTGAAGGATTCAAAGAAAGAGGAGCATATGCAGCAGGAACACAATATGAATTCAACGATCTAGTAACACTAGGTGGAAGCGTTTATCGTTGTAAAACGAGAAGCACTGGTAATGAACCTCCTAATGCTACCTATTGGGATCTATATATCCAAGCTTTAAATCAAAGAGGTAACTGGGCTACTACTACTGTCTATAAAGCAGATGATGTTGTTATTCATCTTGGACAAACTTATAGATGTGCAACTAACCACACAGCAGGATCTAGCTTCTTAACAGACTTTACTGGCAATAACTATTGGTCACGCATGGCTAGTGGTCAGTATTATCGTGGTGGGTATGCTGATGCAACTCAATACTTTAAGAATGATTTGGTGACAACAGGTTCTGCACCAAACTTGAATTTATATATGAATATTAACGATCATCTATCTAATGGTGCTACACCTACAGCAGGTACTGAAGTAGCAAATTGGCAGTTAATTATTTCAGGACAGTTTACGACAAGTTCAACTTTCTTGGCTCAATCATTCTTCTACGGTTCAATGAACTAATGCCTTTATTTAAGAAGGCTCAAAGAGCAGCGTCAAAAAAATTAGAAGAAAAAGACAGGAGAGTAGACAAGGCAAATACTCGTGCAATGAAGAAAGCAAGGACGACTATGAGTAACCTACGCAAAAGAGTGGAGTTAAACGGAGACTTCGGTATAGGACCATAACGTCTCGTATCAAGAGACATTAAGATCAAATAGCCTCTATACTAAAGTGACGAGGCAGTTAACCTGCCCACCTGTTTTTATAGAGATCGTATGGCCTCGGGAATTAAGGGGAGTCTAAAACCGGCTGGTGGTGCACCGGATCTGACTAATACCTACAAATTATTTGGTGCCACAGCAACTACAACCGTAATTTTATCGGCTTGTAATCAAGCTGCTACACCAGACACTGTTCGTATTGCAGTTGTTGATTCTGGTACTACAGCAACTTCTGGAGCTATAGATGCCAAACATTACATTGAATACGACTTCTCATTGTCTGGTAATTCTGCAATAGAAAGAACTGGTATTACTCTTGAAAATACTGGTCGAATCATGGTTGGAAGTGGTGCGGGAAACATTTCCTTCTCTGCTTACGGCATCGAGACTTAAGTAGAAGATGCACTACAGGAGGTATAACCATGGGTAGGAAACTATCATTTGACGGCATATCAGGATCGGACGCAGATTGGTCTGTTAAGTCCTCCGCGTACAATGCCGTAACCAAAGATGCTCTACTGCTAGACGCATCTGGTGGTGCATTCACCATCACTCTTCCGTCTTCTGCAGTAGAAGATGATTACATTGATTTTGCAGATGCTACAGGTCATCTAAAAGATAACAATGTAACTCTTGCAAGAAACGGACTCAATATTATGGGTGCTGCAGAAGACTTAGTTGTCGATACCAAAAATATTGGATTTAGACTTACTTATTACAACGCTGCTCAAGGCTGGAGGGTAACTTAAATGGCAACTTTATCGAGCCTAGTAGGCGGCGGTAGTGGAGGTGGTTTCACTGACGGTGCGAGAAATAGTACCGAGATGTGGAACTCATACGGCTCATACACATGGACTGTTCCAACTAATTTTGACAACTCTGTTGCACTCAAAGTTTATTGCTGGGGTGCTGGTGGTAATTCTGGTATTGATGATTCTTCAGGTAACTCCTACGGAGGAGGCGGCGGTGGATTAGCAATTAAAGAGATTAGTAGTTTATCCGCTGGCGATACAGTTACCGTCACGATAGGGGAAGCTTCTAACAGTCAACACAACTCAAGAGGTGGAATAACCTCATTCGGTAGCCATTGTTCTGCTAATGCCGGCAACGATGGCGAGAATACCAGTGTCCCTCCTAGTAACCCTAATTCCACAGGAGAAAACAGTAATCCTCAACAGAACCAACAAAGTGGTTATGGTCAAGGTGGTGTAGGTGTTGGTGGTGATATCAATAGAAGAGGAGGTCAAGGTGGACTAGGAGGTAATAGCCCAGGCTCAGGAGGTGGAGGTGGAGGTGGATCAGCACCACACCCACAAGGACATAAAGATGGATATAGAGGAGGAAATTACGATAACTACTCAGGTGGTAGTGGAGCTTCTATTAACTTCCCAGGCTCAAAACCTTATACAAGTTATTGCGGTACTGGAGGAGCAGGCACAGCAGGACCGGGGTCAAGTAGCAGATTTTCTGCTACCACTTACAGATCCCATGCAGGTCATGGAGGTGCAGGTCTAAATGGTCACGCAGGTCGTGGAGCTGCTGCTAATACTTACAGCAACGCTTGGACATTTTGTAACGCTGCTGAAGATGGTGGTGGAACAGCTATATGGGGACCTAACCACATCTTCTTAGGCGGCGGCGGCGGCGGCGGCGGTAGTTGTACTAAGCAATCCTCTGAAAGAGCAGGGAGCAATGGAGGTTGTGGAGGACCAGGAGCAGGTGGTGGCGGAGCCCATTCTTACGAAAGCTCTAACGACGTAGCGTGGTGGTTCGGAGGAGCTGGAGGAGTTCTCGGAGGAGGAGGAGGAGCAGGCCAATATTGCACTGGTGGTTCTGGAGGAAACGGCGGTGGAGCAGGCTCTAATGGTTACGACGGTAGGACTGGATACAACCAAGCTTCGAATAGCTACAACAATTGGTACGGATCTCAACGAGGTGGTGATGGTCTTATCTTTATCCAATACAAAACAACTTAAGGAGGTATGACTAATGGCTAAATGGGCACTAATGGAAGGGAATAATGTTCTTAATGTGTGGGACTCAAAGCCTACAGACAAAGTTCATCCTGACATTTTAAAACTATGCGTCTCAGTACCGGCAACTGTGAAGGCTGGAGACGTTAAAGATCCTGAAAAAGGCACATACGCAGCTCCTGTTAAACCAACACCATCTACACAACCTGATCAAAGGTTGTTTACTAAGCAAGATTTCATGGTGAGCCTAACAGCAGCCGAAAGAGCTAAATACAGGGAGATCATTAAAACAGATGATGACTTGGCTGATTTTGACGACATGTTTACTTACGGAAGTAGAAAGATCGTCGATTCAGAGGTTCAAGCAGATTTAGATTTGATGGTAACAAAATCAATTATCAGTTCTGCTACTAAAACCAAAATTGACAATCTTAAAAAGGTGGCATAATGACACGAACTTCTTCTATCCTTTTAACTTCTGGTGGTGGTACTACAACTGGAACTATCTCAGGACCACGCAATAAAATCGAAGTATTTTGCGGACCACATAATGACGATGTCGTAAGTAACGGCTGGACCCATTGGGGAACTAGTGCTTCATATACTTGGACTAAACCTACCAACATCAAAGCTGATGTCCCTTTAAGAGTATATGTTTGGGGACCAGGCGGAAATGCTGGATGTAACAGCGAAAGTTATGGTGGTGGCGGTGGTGGTTATTCCTACAAAGAAATAGCTGTAGCTTCAGTTGGCTCGACAGAAACAATAACAGTTGGGATGCCTAGCACCAACCAAAGAAATAGTCGAGGTGCTGCTTCTTCTTTTGGTAGCCATTGTTCTGCTAATGGCGGAAATGACGGAGCAAACCCAGGTAACCCATCAGGTAACCCAAATTCAACAGGGGAAAATAGCAATCCACAGTCAGGTTCATACAGTGGTTACGGTCAAGGTGGTATAGGCGTTGGTGGAGATATAAATAGAAGAGGTGGTCAAGGTGGTTATTCTCACTCATGCAACCCTGGTAGTGGATCTGGTGGAGGAGGTGGCTCTGCTCCTGCCCCACAGATAACACTAGGACACCACGACGGATATACAGGAGGAAGTGGTCACTCCAGTTACCAATGTGGTGCTGGTGCATCTATTTCCTTCCCAGGAAATGTTGACTATGACAACTGGAGTGGAGGAAACGGCGGAGCAGGAACCGCAGGATGGGGATCTGCCGGTAGATGGGGAGACGAAACTAGGAGATGTGCTGGACACGGCGGAGCAGGACTATTTGGAGCTGGCGGAAGAGGTGGCTCTATTCGTGGTTACAGCAACAACGACCAAGCTAGACCTAACTGCATGCCTGGAGGAAGCGGTAAAGGAGGAGCTATTTGGGATCCTAACGGCATCATCCTTGGTGGTGGTGGCGGAGGTGGAGGATGTACAACAACATGGAGTAGTGCAAGAACACATGCTGTAGCGGGTTGTGGAGGACCAGGTGCTGGTGGAGGATCAACACAAAGCTATGGATCCAGCAATAACGGAGAATGCCATGCAGGGCAAGGTGGAGTGCTAGGTGGCGGAGGAGGTGCAAACCAATACAACATGGGTGGTTGCGGTGGTGCTGGAGGTGGTGCCGGTTCCACTGGATGGGACGGCGAACCCGAAGGTCGCTACGGATGGGGTATGGGAGGAACTGGATTAGTAGTTGTCACCTATGCAGTTGAATAGATAATATAAATTAAAATATAAATAATTAACGATTTCCCATGGCTAATTACGCAATTATAGATAACAACGTTGTCACAGACATCTGTTTGAATGCTGATCCAAAAGACAGGTATCATCCTGACTTGGCTAAGCTTTTTGTTGAGGTTCCTGACAACGTCAGAGGTGGATGGAAAAAAACAGGAGACAATACGTTTGAAGCACCTGTACCACAGCCAATAGACAACCCTCCTGGTGATGGTTATAAAGTGATGCCAAATGATCAAAAAATTCTTAAAGCAGAATTTATGGTAGCTATGACGAAAGATGAAAGAAAGGCATGGAAAGCAAAAGTAGGTAGCGATACTTTGATAGATAGTATTGAAGAAGAGTGGTCTCTCGGTGTAGAGGTTTGGTTTGGAACAAAGAATGCAGATAATCCTTACAAGGGCGCTATGGCAGATTTAAAAACAAAAGGTGTTATTGGTGATGCGACAATTGCTAAGCTCACAAAAAAATACTATTTAGATAACGATAACCTCAATGATCCCATTCCAGAGAGTTAAATAGCGATTTATTTGCTAAGTTTGTAGAAAACTCATGGAAGAAGCACAGGTTTTCTATAACAAGGATCAAAAATACGGCGTCATTGATAATGCAGTACCAATAGATGTCTTTGAGAACTTCCAAGCATTTTTCATGTCAGGAATGCCTGAGTGGACAATAGGTACTAAAACGGCTAATCCTGAATTATATGTAGAAAAATCACATAAAGGAACGGATCTTTGTAAGCCTGATATTGAGTTAAATAATCTCCAAGGAAACGTCATACTATTAGCTGACTCCTTGCAGACTATTTATTTTGGAAATCCAGATGATACTTTTATCGCTCGCACGCATTTATATCAGCCTTTGATGTCTCACTTGGTTCAATACCTTAATCCTTTATCTTTAATTCGAGTCAAAATAAATGTAACTTTCAATAGTCATAAAGTTGTTGAATTAGGCTACCACCAAGATAGGGTTAGTGAAACAGGTGAATTTGACCATATGATGAATGCTTGTTTTTACGTGAATACATGTGATGGATATACACGTTTTTTAGACAAGGATGGAAAACCAGGAGACAAAGTTGAAAGCATTTCCAATCGATTGGTTTACTTCCCTAACTCAGTTAGACATGCAGGGACAACAACTAGTAATGTAAAAGCAAGATATGTTGTAAATATCAACTATGTACCTAGGTTGCATTGTCCTTATCATGAATTTCTCGGGAAAGAATTCATGCTAAATTAAAGATTAATAGACCTTATGATTACAGATGTCGGAGATTTTTCCTCCTATAGGATTACCTTATTTTCCTGATGGAGCACCAGAGGAAAGAAGAATGCCAGGTAGACCTAGAGGAGAAGATCAGTATGGCCCCGGAGATAAAAGACCTCCATATGAGCCTGGCCTGCCTCGTCCTAAACAGCCAATTATAGGTTTACCTAACCCTGACGATCCTAGGGGAGGTCGACCAGGTTTTCCTGGACAAAAGCCTCCTGAAGTGGATGAGATTGACACTTTTCTAAGCAATGCATATTTAAGAAATTTAGATAGACAGATAGATGATGAAGGTAAAAAATACTGGGGAGATGAAATTCGTAGCGGTAGAGCTACTAAAGACGATGTTATAGGTAATATTCGTAGGTCAGAAGAGTATGGCGGCGTTGTGGAAAATTTCTTAACTGATGCTTACAGAACTAACCTAGGAAGAGATGCTGATACTGAAGGCTTTGACTACTGGGCTAATGAATTGAAGTCAGGAAAAATGGACAGAGATCAAGTTTATAGTGCTATCAAAGGATCTAAAGAAGCTGAAGAATACAGAAAGACAAAACCACCAGAGGACGACTGGGCTAGACCTATGCCTATTGTTCCCTTCGGTAAAGATACAGATGAAGGAATGGCAGGAGAAACACCTAAGCCAAGAATAGAATCACCTACTGGAATAACAGCCGTTAAAGCAGCAATAGACCGTGATAACGAAGGTAGAAGTGACATAGATAAGCAAGGGTTAATAAAAAGTGCAGCGTTATTAGGTAGAGTTTTAGGAACACGCTAGCTTCTTTTAAATTTTCAGCTAATCTTTAAAGACACGATCTCACAAGATGGCTGACAGCATGAACCCTCGACGTAGGGTAAGAAATAATCAGAATAGATCTGATTTTATGAGTTATTTATATGATCTATATAAGAGAGACAAGGCTCCTATACCTAAAAGAAATACATATACAGGGTTAGCGGAAACATATGCAAAGCATGTAGGAATGCAAGAGATAGAGCGTCAAGTAGATTTATGGCATGACGAAAAAACTAGAGAGCAAATCAAAGCCTCTAATATTGCTAGACCTGTTTGCTTGGAATACGATGAAGCTTAGGCAGTATCCTCCTGTGCCAGAAAGAAATTCTATTAGTAGCACAGATCAAAAGATTACTGCTGTTGTCTCTACAAGAGATTATCTTTTAAGGTTGACATCAACTAAAGAAACACCAAGAATTCCTTTAGAGGTTAGGAGAGAAGCAAGAACTTTATTAAGACATTATCCTTTACCTGCGGAAATGAAATCAGTAATGAAAAATTTTTACGATAAGGAAAAGACGACACAAGGCTAACGTACTGGCACAAGGGTCTTAAAACATTACATTTTGTATATAAAATAAGAAATGTTATTACAAAAACTTATTTCGTGCTAAAGACTCTTTATAGCGCTGCTGCTTTAACTTTAATTGCTGCTCCTGCTACCCTTGCTGGTCCTTATATTAATGCTGAAACTAACGCAAGTTGGACAGATAAAAAATATACAAACGCTACAACAGACCTTCATATAGGTTATGCAGGTGCTAATGATACTGGTAAGGTTTCTTACTACGTGCAAGGTGGCCCAGCATTCGTAGCTGTTAAAGATGCAGACACTGAAACTCGTCTTTCAGGAAAAGCTGGTGGAAGTATTGCAGTATCTGATTCTACAGATATCTACGGTGAAGTATCTTTCCTCACAGGCGAAGAAGAAGAAGACTTTGGTTCTGGTGGAAAGCTAGGTGTTAAGTACAGCTTCTAAATTACTGCTTGCTGTATTGCTAGTGGGATGTACTAATCATGGTGGCATTTCCTTACCCAAAGGATTTACCATGGGACCAGGTGTTCCTGAAGAACGTACTTGTGAAAATACGTCTTTCCATGAGGATTACTGTGCGACTGGAGAACACCCGAATCTATGTAACTGTTAATTAGTTAATAGATTTTCACTGTAAACCGTTCATACTGTACTAAGTATGGGCGGTTTTTATATGGAATTTACTCACCATGAATTTTTGTATGGGAGAAAAATAGATCCAGATATTTGCGATGGATTAATTGAATATTTTGAAGAATTCCCCTTAGGCAGACATGAGATTCCTTTTAACGATGAACTTTATTGGATCTGTTTAAAAAGAGAAGGGAGACTTGCTGGTCAAAATAGAAATGATAAATTAGAAAAATCAGGGAAACAATCGCTTGATTTAGGAATACCATATTATGTCGAAGACAAAAGGATTGAAGTTTTTAACAAAGAATTAAATAAAGTTTTAGACGATTATTGTCATAAATTTCCTAATTGTGAATTAAGTCATCAGCCATGGGGAAATGGAGCATATGAAATGTTTAATATTCAAAAATACAAACCAAACGAAGGCTTTCGCAGGTGGCATTGTGAGAGGTCTTCCATGAATGCAACAACAGTAACTCGTCACTTGACATGGATGACTTATTTAAATGATGTTCATGATGGAGGAGGGACAGAATGGGGTCATCAGAATTTAAAACTTAAAGCACAAAAAGGGTTGACTGTTATATGGCCTGTGGATTGGACTTATACTCATCGTGGCATTGTTAGTCCTACTGAAACAAAATATATTGCGACTGGTTGGTTTAATTATTTACCTTTAGAAGCAAATTATCAATCACCATTAAATCGTTTTAAAGATACGAAAGGATTCTTTTTTTCTGAAGACTTGTTTGTACCTCGATAGTAGACGAGTAATGTCATAATACCTACTACAATAGGGAATGAACGTAATCTGTTAGACCCTTGAGATTAGCTGCAGGAGGCTTCGGTAATACGGAGGAAGATCAACGAGCTTTAGCGGCTTGGTTATCAAGTAAACTGACTGGTGATCCTAATGCTTTTGCAGAGGACGTAGAAGGTATATTGGGAGGTACAGCCTTAGAGGATGATCAAAATATTCAACTTTTAGCTCATCACAATAATCCATTAGTAACTGCAGAAGGTAATGTTACAACCGAAGGATTAACCAAGGCAAGAGAAGCAAGTGGTGAGCCTTTCGGCACTGGCTTTGGTGGACCTTCAGGATCAGAATTAAAAGCTATTCAGGACGAATTAGACGCAGCAGAGGCAGTAGATGGAATATTGAATCCAGCAATACAAAGAATTCCAGTAATACCTTACGAAGCTCAATTAGGTGCTCAAATGGGAGCGGCACAAGGGATACCTCCCTTACCTGAGATTATGCTCCCTAATGCGGCTCCAGGATACCAATACAATAACTACTAATGGATCCCAATAGCGGTATTGATCGAGTCTTAAGAGCTGCAGACGATTGGGCAATGTCTGGTCGTAAAGGACTAGCTGGTTCTTTGGGCTTGCTGAAAGTTGGATTAATAGCAGGAGATGAAGCTGCTAAAAGAGCTTTCAATGACATTGTTATCCTCGCTAAAGCAGGTGATGGAGCAGCTAAAAGTGTTGTTCGAAATGTGTTGCTCTCTACTCAAGGAGAAGAAGCATTTGTTCAAGCAGCTATTGACAACGTAGGAGAAGGAGAAATCAGACAAAGGTTAACTCAGCAAGGATATGATGCTGACGCCTTAGTGAATAAGCCACCAGCTTCTACTTTGAATGCTCCTGAATCAACGAACGTAACTCCTACTGCTACTCCTCCTGACGAAGATTATGTGAATCCGGGCAGGACAAGAGATAGAAGTGAATCATATCGAATGCAAGAAGGTCTTAGAAAAGAAAGATTAAAAGAAAGAAATATAAGTCCACAAACTTTGCAAGGTGAAGTCTACAACTCGGTTATTAAAGAGTTACAAGGAGATCTTGGAGCAGCACCAGACAGTGTTTATAAGTTGAGCCCTGAACAATTGGCAGCTTTAGCAGAAGTTCAACAGGCTTCACAAGCTGAAGAGGCTCAAATTTATGCTCAGCGAAGAGCAATGACTCCTGAACAGGAAGCTGAATTAATGAAGAGAAGCATTAGCAATGCTCCTGGAGTTGCGGATCCATCTGTAACAATGGCTAAAGCTGATGATATAGCTCAGGCTCTAGATAAGGCTAAGCAAATGAGACCTCCAGTAATGGGTCGTTATAGAAAAGCTGCTTTATATGGAGGTGGTACTCTAGGAGCCTTGTTAGGACTTTATGGTGCAGGAGGGTTGGTTAATGCGAATCAGTACGAAAACAGAAAAGCCTAACATTAAGAAACAACATCAAAAACTTTTACGTCTTACTAAAAAGGCGGAGAAGTGCGTGACTCGTGACCAAGCACGCAAGATCCTTAAAAAAGCTCTCAAAGCACAAAACAAACTTCATGAACGAACTAGCTGACCCGTCAACACTTCAATTAGCTTTTCTATTTCCATTTCTACCTGTTATATCTGTATTCATCGTTAGCATTCTTATGCTGGGTGAATTACCTTTCAAGGACGACGATGACGACGATGACGATAGAGGTACATTAGTCCCTGCTTACTACCCAACTTAAAACGTCTACTATTAATGTAGATTAGAAAAATGAAATGGCTACTACGGCAGATAAGGAAGCTCCAAAAGCGGAAGAGAAGAAGAGCATTTTTCAAAAGATCAAGGAGAAGGTAGACGATAAAGACGAACAGTTTGAGTACATCTCAGTTCTGGTGAGACTGGTAGTAGTTGCTTGGTCCGGGGCACTAGTGACCTTAAATTATTTGCCAGAGATTCCTGGGTTGACGTCAGGGGAAAAGCAGGATATAACTTTTCCGGCGTCGCTCTTGGCTTCGTCGCTTGCAAGTTTTGGCCTGGATAAGAGTGCTAAGAAGAAAGGTGATGGAACTTATGACGCTAGTGGCGATGATAAGCCTCTAAGTAAAAAGGAGATGTTGGCCTTAATGAATACAGGGGGTGGTTTCCAGACAATTCGTGTAGAAACTCCGATTAAAATCTTAGGTGCAGATGTTGTTAATTCTTCTAAAAAATCATGACCTGCGAAAACCATTCACATGTTGATGCGTCTCAAGAGACTCGTCTGACAGTACAAGCTCTAAAGATCGAAAGACTGGAAGAGAAACAGGATGAGTTACGTGAACGGCTTAAGGCTGTAGAAAAATGGGTCATAGGTGCCGCAGCAGTATTAGCCGCTGGCGTTACTCTTGTAGGGTTTGCAACTAACATCTCTAAGGCTTATTTATGACGCTTTTACTCTCTATACCTTCTGTTTATTCCTTGCCTGGAACATGGGAAAAACAGCCTATGATTCCTCATTTTCATTTAACTCCTGACCAAGGTTTTATATTATTTTTCGGATTAATAGTTTTATCTTTGGTCGCATATGGGCTTTACTTCACATTGGGAGCAGGAAAGAAAGAGTTAAGAGATACTATTGATGAACATTCCAAGATGCACGAACTAGGTATTGCTCATGGACACACAGGACCAAAGAGTAGGAAGTAATTATCAGCATCAAAATGAGTGCTTTTGCGAGCATTGCCAAGAGATTCTTAGACAACAGTATCGTCTGCAACATTGGCAGGCGAAGCAAATCTGTAAGCAAAAATAATTACCTACTATAGAAGGAGACATTCGAATCCCTTCCATGAAGCGCATAGTTTTACCAGCGCTGTTACTTGCATCGGTTGCAGCACCTGCGATGGCAGATATCACTCATAGCCTGAGTTCTTCGGTCCAGCTCACCGTGGATGGGGCCAGTTCAGTTGCATCTAGGCTGGGTTCAACATATAGCGTGTCTGGTACAAATATTAAAGTTGGAGCTGGTAATAGCGATGTATTTGGAGGTTTAACAGCCGGATCAGCTACTGCGGCACCGACGATGAAGGCTGGTACGTACGATATTAATACTACCGGAAATCAGTTCAGTTTTTCTGAAAGTTGGCTCCAGGGAGACGCCATACCTGCAATAAACGCCGGTTCAACTGTGTCGACAACCACCGGTCAGGTGCAGTCCATTCCGGCTTTCGGAAGCACCACCACGTTTGCCGGAGGTACTAAAGGCACCTTGGCTGGTGGAGTATCGAGTTTAGCTGGTGGAACAATTACGTCGTTAACTGCCGGCGGCGCGGG
>CEQY01201695.1_pt1 | contig 36419 bp, 33 predicted proteins | sample 361391 | NCBI WGS metagenome assembly CEQY01 (sample SAMEA2621075, study PRJEB7988) | marine metagenome | isolation source: saline water (ENVO:00002010), including | reverse complement strand
GTTTGAAGTCACACTCCCTTTAGTAAAAATTTTTACAGATGAGGAGGAAACGCTTTTCTCAGACTCATATAATCCCATTGGAATGCCTATCGTAGACTTTATTGCAGAAGATGCACCCATTGAGTTTGTTGAACTCCCTATTGGTATCGTGGAAATTCCAAAAGTCACTCATAGTATCGTCAGTGTGTATAACCAACCCGGAGTAAATCCCAACTGTGCTATAAGGGCCAAAAAAAGAGGCGCTCTTATTATAGATTATGGAAAAAGAAGCTCTTATGGTGTTAAAAAACATTATCGAGAATTTGAGATTTCATGTCAGCACTTTGTGGTCAAGGATCAACTAGAAGATGAATTTGTTGATTTGAAAATTGATTCACTCAAATTAGATTTTAACTGTGAAGAAATGGTTTATTATTAAAAAGGTGCGCGTTTCGTAATGGACCCCTTGATATAGGGGGGGATTTCCTCAGGCTTAAACTTTAACCCACTGGCAAGATAAATTTCGGTAAAACCACAGTCAAAGAGTCTTCTGGCTTCAATTTCACCTTTGATATTATGACCGAGTTGTGAATCGATATAAATAGCTTCAGGCATCACTTCACTTTTTTCTAAAAACTCTAAGGCTTCATCCACAGTAAAGAAAGTAACAAGTTCCACTTCTGCTTTTTGAGCAGCAAGCTTCCAACTCATATGAATTAATTTATCATCATCAATTAAAATAATCATAGGCCGGTGAAGATCTCCACTTTTCGAGGGTAATTTTCAAGAAAAAGCTCACAACGTTTTTTCTCAGGCACCAGTGGCTCTGGTGTTTTTTCAATCATCTCAAAGGTATCTTTGAGAACAATACCTTCACTCACCTCATACTCTCTAATGCGAAAATTTTTAATCTTTTTGTAACCAAATTTAAAATGATTGAGAAGGCTCTCCGTAAAAAACACATCTTCACTAAAGCCATCAAGTTGAAGTTTCACTCGTCCTTCGTTTTTCATGCCACGGTAGATAAGTTCATCTGGCTTAACTTCATAGGTGTAATCGTTACTGATGAGGTAACAAAAATTATATTTTTTATTGAAGAGGATGGTAAATTGACGATCAAATGAAAAAAAAGCGCTGTAAATAATTGAGCTCATGGCCACAGCGAGGGCCAGCATAAGAATGATGAGAACTTTCATCGTTTTTTTGTTTTTGGATTTAGTCTTTTTTAAGCTCACTGTAAATTCAACCGTTCGTAACTCTTATCAATTAGCATAAGTGCTGAGTCATATTAGATCGCTAGTTTAGCACAGTCATTTTCTCTTTGTCATAGGCCAAGAAGAATTAATAACTATTGCTAAGCATTAAATCATCTGATCAATTAGCTCTTTAATGCCCTCAGGGCAGGTTAATTTTGTCTTGGAAGCAAACTCTGAGAGTGACATAATAAAATCATAAGGCATGGAAGATTGAACCAAATTTACGGCCCAGGTCGGAATGCTCCCCTTTGGATCCACCAGTAAAATCAACTCAACGTAAGTATCTTCTCCTCTTGGAGAAAAATAGATTTTTCCAAACTCAATCTCTGCTCTGACTTTTCCTTCCCCCGCTGGTGCATTGGGATGTTCAGTAGATTTAAAATAAAGGATTAAACTACGTTTATCTTCTGAGAGTTTAAGTTTGTAATGAACAACGGTATCTCGATCATTCACAGGCCAGGGCATATCTGTGATGTCATAAAGTATAGCTTCAGTATCGGAGATATTCTTTACGTATTTTCTTTCCACCAGATTAGGAACCCAGGACCCAGCTGCTTCCACATTTCTTAAAATAGCGGTGATCTTACTAATGGGTGCATTGACGATGCCATGGGCACGCATAGAGCGTATGGCGGTATTTTTGCTTTTTTTAGAATAAACAGTGATGCCATCTTTTTTACTAATCACTACCCAATCATCTTGAGCCGCAAATAGAGAATTTGCGCTGATAATACAAATCAATATAAGGGAGCTGAGTGATAAATTCATTTGTTTGCCATTTTAGCCGATTGCAAAACAAAAATGAAACAGTTTATACTTGAGTAATACTCTCGCTGTCATTCCTCATGATTTTTTAACATTTAAAAGTTATTGAGTATAATATTTAAAGTGTAAGGAGAATTATGCCTAAAATTAAAGAACTTTCTAATGATCAACTAGAAGACTATCTTGATGCTTATAATGCTATGTTGTCTACTCAACCTAAAAACAAAGAATATTTGCGAAAAGCCAGGTGTATTGAAGAAGCTCTCAATCGTAGAGAACAGACAGGTTATGATTTAGATCAACCTAAAAAAGGCTTTTTTAAAAGACTGTTTTCTAAGAAAAAATAATTATGGCCAGTTTAGAGCGCCGTTTAGGCTTATTTTCCATCATCACTATTTGCATTAGCTCTATGATAGGTGATGGCATTTTTATTCTTCCCGCTCTTGGTTTCATGGCCACGGGACCTAGCCTCTTTATTGCTTTTCTCATTTCTGCCTTTTGTGTTTTTCCAGCTGCCGTTAGTAAAGCGGAATTAGCCACTGCCATGCCTACCAGCGGAGGGACTTATGTATACTTAGAAAGAACTTTTGGACCCCTCGCTGGAACGATTGCTGGCCTTGGTCTTTTTATGTCTATTTTATTAAAAGCGAGTGTTTCTCTCTTTGGCATTGGTCTCTATCTTTCATTTGTTTCGAACTTTACAGACCTACATGTCATACTGTTTTTTCTCACGATCATTACTTTTCTCAACATTCTAGGAGTGGGGAAAGTTTCCAGTTTTGTTACAGCTGTATTGTTTATTACATTAACTTCAGTATTTATACTATGTATCTTTGCCGGCTTTAATATTCAACCGGCTTATTATGACCCCCTCCTTCCAAACGATATACTAGGACTTTTGAGTGCTTGTGGTATTTTATTTGTGGCCTACTCGGGTGTCACCAAAGTCGCTGCCATTGCTGAGGAAGTTAAAAACCCCGAGAGAAACTTGCCCGTGGGGATATTATTGTCACTTTTTATCACCACCATCCTCTACAGTTTAGTCAGCTTTATCTTAGTGGGAAATTTTGATTTTCAAAGCATTACGAATTTCACTGAATTCAACCAAACTCCTATAGTCTTGCGACTTGCTTCTTCAGTAGGAGGTAAAGTTTTTATTCATATCATGGCCATTGTCGCTGTGCTCACGATGGTTAATACCGCCAACGCTGGAATATTAGCAGGGAGTCGCTTTCCTTTTGCCATGGCCAGAGACCAATTGATTCCAGGCTTTTTAGGTAAGTTACATAAAAAGTTTTTAACCCCAGTGACCAGTATTTTATTATCTGGCTTCACGATTGCTATTATTCTTACTCAACTTGATGTCATTAAGATCGCTAAGCTTGCTTCAGCTTTTATGATTTTTATATTCATCATTATTAACTTTTCTATAATCGTGTTAAGAGAGTCAGGAGCACAGTGGTATAAACCTGGTTATAAAGCTCCTTTTTATCCCTTTGTCCAAATCTTTGGAATTTTAACCGGTTCTATTTTATTGATTGGAATTGGCCAACTTGCTATCTTTGCTATTATTGGTATGGCGGTGCCTGGGGTGCTGATTTATTTTTTCTTTGCCCGCAAGAGAGTTTCTCGTAAAGGAGTTATTGGGATAAGAGGCCGTAGAACAGATTTAACTTCTCAACCTCCTCAAGAAATCAATAAACACTACTTGGGACAAGAATCAGAATTTACCACTGATGCGGAAGTTGTGATTGCTCTCTTTGGAAAAGAACGATCGGCTGAAATGTTGGTGGAGATGGGAATCTCTATGGCCCAACATACCAGCATAGAAGTAGCACATATATTAGAAATTCCAGAACAAACTGATATTCATGACTTAATTGAAGAGCCAGCCGAAATGAAATCAGTAAGAAGAAGAATTAACGCCATGGCCGAAGATAAAGATGAAAACATCACCTATGACCCCGTTGTCAGCCATGATGTATCCCGTACTATTTTTGAGATCTCACAAAGAGTTCACTGTAATTGGCTCTTGGTAGAATGGAGAGGCAAAGCAAGAGGAAGATTTACTTTTGATAACCCCATTGGTTGGTTGAAGTCACACCTCCAATGTAACTTAGCCGTTTTTAAAGATAAAGGCGTTCGTTATATCAGAAAAATAATGGTGGTTATTCATAATGACAAAAATGATAAACTCATATTAAAAATGGCTGATCACTTGGCGAAAATTTATCTAGCCGAAGTCACTCTCATGCGTTTTGCAAAAACCTCTTCTAGCGATGAACATAAATCCTTTGAACAGCGGTATTTAAAAGAGCTTTCCCAGCAACTCACTGCTCCTACTCGTGTTAAAGTCGTTGTGGGTAAAAACCAAGTCTCTTCTTTTATTGCGGAAACCATAGAATATGATTTGCTCATTATGGGGGCAAATGAACCTCGCCTCTTTAAAAGAATACAGGGAACTTTTAAAGACAAGATGATGAGCCGTGCAGCTTGTTCTGTTTTAGCTGTTCATGAGTCGACTTTTATTCGTTCTTAGGAAAACTACCTCATTAAAAGAGCGTGAATGAGAAAAACCTCTTGACGCAGCGCATTTTTACTGTTATCATAGCCTCATTCCAAACAACAAAGCCCGTTTTTAAATTTCAAAACATTTATTCAAAAAAATCAATCCAGGCTTTTTATCTTTTTCCCTATTTCAATCCCTGAAATAGCTCGGAGGTTATTCATGAAACTCAACACGACTTTATTCAAAAACGTATGCACACTCATGGGAACGCTGGCCCTTGTCTCATGTGAGAAACCCATCACGCAAGACCCAGTCAGTGCCCTCAATGGTCTCATGGGGGAATATGGATTTATCGGCTACGAAAATCCCTTAGAAAATTCTGGAACAGGAGTTATGCTGGCAGGACGACCTACCGCCTTGGCCTATGTCGCTCCAGCGGATGATTGCTTTAACCCAGAAGCCATTCCAAGGGAGTACGATCGCCAACATTTTGATATGAAGAAAACCTATAACTTTCACGGAGATTTAGGATTTACCGTTTTTGGTTCCGCCCTCTTTGGTGCCGGATTTGGACTCACCAATAAACATATTGTTGAAGTTGAACTCAATGGACTTACGATTGAGTATATGTCTTCCATTGATGTCACTCATTGGTACCGCAATGGGATGGATGATGTTTGTAAAGACTATCTAGATGATGTGGGGTTTGTGATCCAAGCGGCCATGGTTGATAGCATGAAAATTAAAATCAGTAATTTAAAAGGCACCAACCTCAGTCTTAACGCGGATAATATTTCACAATATATCGGAATAAACCTTGGAGTCGAATACTCTTTTCTGGATGAGTACACTCTTGAAATCACCACTCCTAAATACGTAGGTTATCAATTAGGGAGATTGCGTTTAGAAGATGAAGGCAGAACTCTTTACCGTGCTATGGTTGCTGAAGACGATCAGTTTATATTTGAGCCAATTGGACTCTTTCAAGATGAAGAAGCTGTGGATATAGAAAAAGCGCTTATTCCTTCTGAGTTAGACCAAAATTCTGTGTACCTTCGTTAACAATCTCCATATACCAGGTGGTTAACACCCTAATCACCTGGTATTAATTTCAATTTAGTTTTCAAAGTCTTTTCTTTTTCATATATATGGCCTTCAATTTGTGGAGGATTGTTATGAAAAATTTACTAGTTTTACTGGCCATTATTGTCCAGACCCAAGCTTTTTCAAGCGAAATTGTATTACTCGGACCAAAAGCTACTTGCGAATCTAAAGCGGATATCAAAAAGTCTCAAAGAAATGGTGTTTACCGAGTCAAGAGTGAAGAAATTAGAGAGCTTGAAAATACTATAGAGATAAGTATTGCTGTTGAGCTGCTCACTTGTGCAAAAATGGGAGATGAATATCAATTCATCATCGATAATAACCATATGAGCGCCACATATTCAGAAATGGGTGCACTCTCACGTCAAATGATGACAGTCACTAGAACAGACATTAAAAAAAGCATCATTTTTTTTAATGATGATTCAAAAATCTTAGGTGATATCCAATTAGACGAAGCTTATGGAGAACAGAGAATCACTGTGGAAATTATGAAAAATGCTGCGTCAGTGAATAGATTTCCAAGATCAATTTCAAAGGGTGAATTCTATATTGATTTAGCTCTCAAAAGAATGACTAAATACTCAACCCCTGAGGGTGTCATTGGACCAATGAGACATATCACTCGTGGGTATAGAATCTTTTTTGATTTGTAATCATAACAGACCTATATGATAATAAGCCTGAACTAAGTTTCAGGCTTTTTTTATGGATAAACTCGAAGAAGAATTACTCAAAACACTTTCATTCATGGAGCCCATGAGCGAAGAGTTTATCTATCTAGACCTCGACCAACAATTTCTACTTGAAAATCCCGAACTGACAATCGAAGACCTCAAGTCCGCGCTCACGGCTTTAGAAAAACAATTAAAAATCAAACGAATGAGTTCTGAGAACCAAGAAAAGTGGATTAAAGTCTTTCCCAGAAAATCCCTATTTCAAAGACTTAAGCGCTTCATAGGGTTATAAACAGGCTTATTTTGCCGCGGCCCTAGCTTCATTACATTAATTAGCTTGCCCCTACGATAAGCAGGGTATGAAAATTATCACTCTCCTGCTACTCGTAAGTACTGGCCTATGTGCCGGACAATTTGAAATCAATGTTATGGAAATTGAGCCCGATTTTGCTCTTAAGTTTAATCTCTATAATGACCAACAAACTCAACAGACTGCGGTTTTAGATTGTCAGAGTTTTTTCCAGAAATTTGATATTTTTGATAAGTATCACCAGGTAACTCATGAAAATTTTCTCACGATATCTGAATGTTATAAAATATATGAAAACACTGTTAATTGCCTAGAGGCGGGTCATGTTAAATGTATTGATTCCAGTGATATCTTTAATAACAAATGTTCCTGTGACTAAAAAACCGACCCACTAGCCTGAGGGTAAACCTCCTAAATAAATCTGGTTATAATAATACGTAAAAATTTCTAAATGACCTTTTAGTCGAACAGGATCTTGGGTTGTACACCAAGTTCTTCGAACCAATGTACTTATTCCATCTCGTAGCATACCAAGCGTATGGTTAATTCCGTAAAGAGGATCATAATGAGTCTTTTTTAGCTCTCCTTGTCCTGCAACACATCCACGCTCGCTTTTAAATTGAGAAAAAATACTTTGTGGAAAGTATTTATCAATTATTGGTTTGTAATTCTTATGCTCATCTGACTCTATCAAAGCTGTAGTGGCTACTATTGGTTTGATTGTTTGAAAAACATGTTCCAGATTTTCTCTGTGAAATGATTTTCGTGGGCCGTATTTTTTTATTGATAATTTAGAGAGATGACCAAATGAAGCGATTTGGCAGGGTGATGCATACAATATAAATCTTCTATCAGCATCACAGACAACTGTAATTGAGAGTGGCTTTAATTTTGTTTTCTCTTTTGTGATAAGGTCATCAAACTGAATATGACTTGCTTGAGAAAGTGATAACTTCTCACGAAATCGATTATTTTTAATTGCCGCTTTTTTCGCCCAATAATCGAATTTTCTTTGCACAGTTTTCTTGTTCACACCCACTATTTTAGCCGCACGCCTTTGAGAAACTTTTGCTGCAAATAACTTCATTAATAAATGATTTACTCTTCTCTTTTTTTGCCCAAACTCTAAAGTTCCGGTGCTCGAACTAAATTGCTTGCCGCATACCTGACATTTAAACCGCTGGATTCGACGAGAATCATTTGCTCTAAAATAGTGACCGTTTTTAATAATATTTTGGGAATGACATTGAATATTAGGGCAGTTTCTTTTCATGTAATTTCAACTGCAAATAGAGCTTTCTTTCTATCTCACTAAGTACCTGAAAATATTGAAACCACGAGAAAGGCACTAGAATAAAAAGTCACAGTTCTGGAAAAACTAAACATCATCGTTGTAGGTCAGTTAGTAAAAATTACAATTTAAGTCACCAGCCTTGAGATCAAGGTCATACCTCTTTATAACTATATGCAGCATCCCTTTAATTAAATACGGAAACTTATAAAGAGGCACACCATGAAGAAGAATTCTTTGTTTATTATCCCTATGTTAGCACCTGCGCTTTTCATATCATCAGCACAGGCGAATCTCCCTGACGAGATCAACTACTCCCCTTATGAACGAAGCTATAATTTAAGTGGTCAAAAGGTTGAGACCCTCACGGCGAGTTTAAATAGAGCTCAATCTGAGTTGCAGACAGCTTATAATAATGAGTCAAACCTAACTGCTCAAATAGAGCAACTCGAAATCAATATTGCACGAACGAATAGCCAAATTGAAAACCATATACTGGAACGTGATCAGTTAATTGTTGATTCTCAAAATTTAGATAATGACATAAGAAGAATTGAAAACAGGCTCAGTCGAGCTGAAGGTAGAAGAGCCGAACTTGAAAGAACAATAGATCGCGAACAACGAAAGCTAAGACCTTTTAAGCAAAAACTTGAACAGCTGCAACAACAACTGGGTGAGGCCAATAGAAAAGTCACACGCGCTAATGATAAACTTAAAAACCTTAAAAGTGCACAAGCTTCAGCTCAAAGAAATCTTCAAACGGCCAGACAGGCCAAAACAAATCTTGAAAATCAGCTTAAAACACAAGAAGCCACACTTGCAAATCTCGATAAACTTTTAAGTAATGCGCAAAAGCGAGTGCAAAACCTAGAGACACAACTCAGTGAGACTCAAACACAAAAAATCACAGAGACTCAAAAACTCACGGCAATCACTCAAGAGATCACAGAGCTTATGCAACAAATGAGAGGGCTTCCCCCAAGAGGTCCACAAGCCAGAGAAATAAGACAAAAAATAGCTCAAAAGAGTGTAGAGAAAAGAGCGCAAGAAAAAGTTGTCAGTAGAATCAATCAACAGGCGGCAAGCCTCACCAGACAGGTGACTCAGGCCAAAGGAACTGTTGCTTCACTTAAAAACCAGCAAACAACTTTGCCTCAATCTATTAATCAAACAAAAACTCAAATCACCAATGCCCAAAAAGTTATTCGCACACGGAGAAGTGAGCTCGAGGCTGCAAAAACCAATGTTGAAAATCAACAAGCGAGAGTGAATTCTTTGGTGACGGAAGCCAATATTGCTTCAGCTGAAGTTAATGCTCAAAAAGAGGAAGTGATTCGCAGATCTGGTCCTCTTAATCAGGCCATGTCAAATCTTGGTAATGTTAATGATCGAATTCGTACGATTGGTGAAAATTTAAGAGTGGCTTCTAACGATTACAACACTGTTTTAGATAAGATCAAATTTTTAGACCGTGAGATCCCTAACCTTCGTCGTTCTTCAGCAGATATGAACCGCGAGCTGAGAAGTGCCAATACAGACCTTATTGTTGCTCAAGACCAAATCATTACTTTGAATAGTGATGTAACTATTCTCTCTTCAGACTTAAGAGCAGCCACCAATGACAGAGATATTAAATATCAAGAATATATCGTACGCTACAATCTTTATACAGATAAATTAAATGAAGCCAAAACATTAGGTATTTCCCAGACAGATGTGGCCTTAAGTATTGCAAGAGAAGACTCTCATCAATATGTAGTTGTTCAAGCAAACAAACTAGGTACTGTAGCCGGGACAGACATGGCGCAAGCTCAAGCCCAATACTGGGGAGCGATTAGAGCTGAGATCAAAGGTTATAATGATGGTTACAACCAAGGTTATGCTTCTGATAGTGACCAGATGCGAGGTCAAGAAGAAGGAACTCGCGCGGGAATTAAAGCAGCTCAAGATTATGCCCAGACTGTACTAAAACCAAAATATTTCACTGAAATTTTTGCTGAAGCTCTCAAGACTGGAAAAATGCAAAAAATGGATCAAGTGACTTTTTCACAAGCGGGAACTCAAAAATCACTTAATCAAAGTCTGGTCAAAAATGTGATGGAGTTTTTTGGAAGTGTAAGTCCTATTTCGGCGAATGAAATCAATCAATCATTGGATATCACGACAGATTTAGATACAAAGATTAACACATTCCAATCTAATTTATCAGCTGCGCAAACTCAGCAAGACAATTATAGTCTAGCGAGAAACACTTATACTGCTCCTACAATCATTCCTTTTCAAAATTATGACTGTAGTCAGGTTTATAAAGACTTGGCCGTTTTTGAGAAAGCTTGTGCCAACGAGTATGAAAAAGTATTTTCGTCAAAGTATCTTAGAGAACATCAAGAAAATTATTATGATCAGTATCCTACAGAGTTTACTACTATCACTGAAGACACCAGGGATAGCAAAATTGAAGCTCTATACAATCAAACAATGGATGACCTCTACCCTATCGCAAATGCAAAAGGCCTGAGCGACGGTAAAGATCAAATTTATAAAGAAACTTTTGCTCTGGCAAAAAACAACGCTTACAATAATGAGCTTCCCAATGCTGATGCAGTGGCGAAAGCTCAAGCAGGCAACGAAGTGCAAACCTGGGTGAGCAATAATGCTTCACTGACTATTGATAAAGCTGCCATTATCGGCACTGAATTAAGAGGGGGAAGCCCGGCAAAGATAAGGCTCGCCCTGAAAAATATTTCGCCCGTGGCACTCGATAAGCCCCTAGAAGTCGTTATAACCAATGCTCAAAATGCAGAGTTTGCCTCACGGACATTCTTTATAAAGTCAGCTGATGCGAACACGACAACAAATTTTGAAGATATCAGCTTTAATGTCTCTGCCTTTGCAACCAGTGGCTCACAGATAAAAATTCAAGGAAAGGTAAAACTTCCCGGAGGAAAATATGAAGCTTCAAGAGAAGAATCTTTTGAAGTAGAAGCCCTTACTGTAGTGAACCCCAAGTTAAATTATAATGGGCTTGATTATGACTCCACTCCAAAAATAAAAGGGATCTTTAATTATTACACCCATGCCTTTAATGCCAATATTGCGGCAGCGGTAGAAGATATAAAAGATGGATATACAGTGACACTCAAACCTGTCAGCGGCTATGAGTCTCTTATCAAAATGCAAAACACTTCAGTTTTTACAGGAAAGATGACAAGAGGAACGAATAATCAGATGCGATTTGTTTACTCATTTCCCAAAGCTGCAGATAATAAAGTGGTCAAACTTGAGCTTAAATATCTTTTCAAAGGTCGAGTGATGAAATCAGAAATAATTGAGTTAAGACCTCATTAAAATAAGAAAGCGCTCTTTTAAGGGCGCTTTTTTTTGCTCAAAAAATACGCTTTATAAGTGATCTTATCAATCTTATCTTGATGAATATGGACTTTCTCACCACTAAACTCGACTTCTTTTTTTAATTCAATTTGAAATGCTTCACCAAAATAGCGTTTTAAGTCAGATAACTGAATGGAAAAAGGTGGACCAACTTCAGAGGCAAATTCAAAGACAACTAAAAGTATTCTCTCCACATGAGGCAGTGCTATGAGCCACTTTGCATAATCCATTCGCATGTCTTCGGGCAAAGCAACAAGTGCAGCTCGATCATAAACAAACTTAATAGCATCAAAGCCTTTAGGATCTAGGGTGAATATATCATCACACCAAAGCTCATAGTCTTTGTTCGTGTAGGAATGACCTTCTACTCTATATTCTATTTTTTGTTCTTGAAAAAACTCTTTTAACGCTTTTTGCGCTAACTCGACTCCAACAACTTTATGCCCGTGTTCATGGAGATACACCATATCCTTTGATTTTCCACATAAAGGCACAAGTACGTCTTCTCTACTATCCCCAACGAGGTCAGGCCACAGTTGAGTGAGGAAGGGATTGTACTCTGCTTGATGAAAACCTATTTGGTTTTCTTCCCATTTTTCTAACCAAAAAGTTTTTTTCATAGGCTGCTGTTATCCATCAAATTTCACCGATCAATGAATAGAGATAACTTTCTGTAATCCCTTGATCTTGAAAATGTTCTTTCAATTTTAAATCAACGATTTTACCAACTTCTAGGTACATCAGACCACAGGGGACTTCTTTGAGAGTCAAGGCATAAGCTTGGTTGTCAGCATATTTTTTAGTTGTTCCAAAAGCACCAGCAAGTAAATGGGAAGTAAAATCACTTGGATTAAGTTCTTTAATGAGGCCATCGACAAGATCTCTATTATCAGCATATGAGATCAATTTAATGCCCAGCTTTTTGAGGGTGGTACCATAAGGACAATGCAAGCAATTAGATTTGCAACAAGTTCCTCTTTTTCTTAGAAATTGACTTGTAAGGACTGAATTTCCTTGTTCATTAACATAAGAGTCCATTATTTCACTTTAAAATGCAGCATAAAATTTTCTGTTAAAAAATCACCTGACTCACGCTTGAGTTCAAAACCATACCCTTGGATTTGGTTGATATAGTCTTCTTTACTTAGTTTAATATGTTTAGCAATCCACTCTCGAGACTTGCCTTTTTCTCGGTCAAAATCGACGATAATCAGCTCACCACCGGGCTTTAAAATCTTTCTAAAATCATCCAGCATATTTTGAGGTTTATCAAAGTGATGATAGGTATCACATACAAAAACCTTATCCACACTTCCTATGGGTAAATTGGTTTGGTCTAGGCCACCTTTGATAACTTTTAAATTTGTGAGTCCTTCTTTATCTCCCCTCGCTCTCAGAAATTTAACAAAGGCAGGTGAGATTTCAACAGCATACACAAGTCCCTTCTCACCAACTTGATCGTGGAGAGGCTTGAGAAAAAAGCCTGTCCCAGCTCCCACATCTACGACTCGATCTCCAGCTTTGAGCTGAAGATTTTGCACTATTTGATCTTTATTTTTATAAACATCACGATCTCTATTCTCAAAACGCTCTTGCCACAACTTGACATCTAAATCGTCTTTTAAAAATTTAGCGTTATCACTTACTTGTGGGGAGTTATGGGTGTGTTTTTGAGTGGAGCAAGCCACACATAGGAAACAAAGAATGAGTGAGATCAATTTCATGAGGACTATTATAAGGGAAACTAAGCAGCTTCATCAAGCAGATCTAGAAAATGACTAACTTGGTCTTCTAAAGCTTGAGTTTGAGAATCATTTAGTTCGATAAACTGAAGTCCCAACCCTCTCTCTTCAGGGATGACGGCCTTAATGAGAGCTTTGAGTGAAAAACCTTTCTCAATAAAAAGTTCACTCTCAGACTTGAGTACAACTTCATCTTCAGCTCGTAGGTCATATGCGTTAAATTCATTAACTTCGATAAAACATCCCCCTTTGGAGAGATTGATACAAAGACCTGTAAATTCTGCTTTTTCTGTAGTCAACGTCACCCTAAAATGTGTGGGGATTCTAATATTTTGTCTTTCGATAAATACTTTTGTTTCTCCCGCAACTGTTTTTGTAAAATAATTTATTTTAAATTCGGGACAATCTTTGATTTTTTTCCACCATTTAGATTCTTGTCGAACAAAAGTGTTATTATCCACTTCTTTGGAAAGAATAAGATCTTTGAGTTCAAGAAAAGTAAATTTCTTATCTTGAGCACTCTCTAGCCCTCGAACTTCCCATATAGCGTTATTGTTAATCTCGACAACCTTTCCTACACTTTTGTCATTTCTCAAAGGAGAAGACTGGTCACTTGCGATTTTTTTCTCTAAGCTTTTTTGATCTTCCAGTAGTTTTTCTAACTCTTGAGCTTTCTTGCGCTCTTCAAGAACCACCACATTAAGCTTTTTAACTTTTTCTTGCTCAGCTTTTAAAGAAAATTGATATTGTTCAAATTGAGACTTAACCTGTTTCGACTCTTCTGAAAATTTATCTTTGATTTTTTCATTTTGTTGTAAGAGGAGATGAATTTTTTCATTTTTCTTGGCAATAATTTGGTTATATTGAGTTTTAATTTTATCTTGCCCAGCTATATATTTTTCATCTTGTTCTAGGATTTTGTTTTTCTCTCTAAGGTTTTCTACTTCTGCATTTAATTTTTCTTTATCGAGATGCTCTTTTTTAAGATCTGAGAGCAGATTTTCTATCTCAACTTGTAACTCCTCAATCTTGTCATTTTTGAGTTTAAGTGTATGCTCTAGCTCTTTATATTCTTGGAAAGAATGTTCCAGCTTGAGATTAACTTCACGATGAGAAGAGTTGATTTTCTCATGAAGTATTTTATTCTCAGCAAGAAGACTTTGAATATGAGCTTCTCCATCTTCTATCTTGTTCGTGAGCACGTCTATTTCTTTAGATTGTTTTTGGTACTTGGACTCGTAATCAAGCTTCGTCACTTCATTTTGAGTTATAAGTTCATTTTTACTCACCTTGAGCTTAATATTTTCATCAACCAGCTCTAAGTTTTTATCTAATAAAATATCGAATTGTGTTTGAAACACTTTCACATAATCCTGCAGATGAGTGTCATCACTGACGAAGCTGCTTTGATCAGTTAGGACATGGCCGACTTGAGTTTTCATTTTTATTGGTGAGCGCTCCGGAGGAACTTGTTTTTCACTGGTTTGGGGAAAGCTCATGCCTAAGGCCTTAAAGACGGGGAGCTCATTGAGCGGCATCCACTGTTTGCTTAGAGTTTCATAAACATAGCTATTACCATAAATTACTTGGTCTTCAATCAATTGATGGAGCTCACTTACACTAAGCTCTTTTAATTCATTGTCTAATTTTACGTAATAAACGGTCTTAATACCCAACCTCCAAGACATGGTTTTTATCGGTTATTCAGGGTAAAATTTTAAATAAATTCAAAATAAAAGTTAAAGTTTACTTCACACTCCCGAGCAAAAGCCTCGGTTTACTGATTGAATAACTTAACCAAATTGATAACACCGGGCTTAGCCGCCAGTGAGCTCAGAGGAATTAAGCTTGAGGTTTGATCAGCAGTGGTGGGTCTGAGAACTTCAGGCTGCTCACTAAGAACCACAGCTGACTTTAAATTTTGAATGAGTTTTTCAACAGAGACATCAGGATGATGGGCTAAATATAGGGCGGCCATAGCACTCACAATAGGTGCTGCGATGGAAGTACCACTGACACTTCCGTATTGGTTAAAAGGAAGAATCGATTGAATCTGAACCCCTGGAGCAAAGAAATCCACAGAGGATTGCCCGTAATTACTGAATGACGCCACAAAATTTTCATTATCATGTTGCGTACTCGCCCCTACTTCAATGAAATTTTTATGAATGCTCTGAGAGACGACTCCTTGCCCAGCTAATAAAAATTTGTTCGGAAAGTGACTTTGTCCTCCCTCTAAATTTTTACTCTCATTTCCTGCTGCATGAATCACCAAAACATTATTTTGAGCTGCATAAAGAAGAGCTGCATCCACTTGCGTTTTAAATTGAGAAAAGCTTTTTCCAAAACTTAGGTTAATGATGTCGGCCCCATTATCAACAGCATAGCGAATAGATAAAGCCACATCTTTATCCCGTTCATCTCCTTTAGGAATGGCACGAAGAGGCATAATCATGACTTCAGAAGTAAGCCCTCTACTTTTTGTCTCGTTGTTAAATTGAGCAGCGATCACCCCCGCCACAGTCGTTCCATGTGTGGCATCAGGTCCAATCACATCATTATTTCCATATGATTTGTCTTGAAAATCAATGGGGTTGTCACCCACAATTTTTGAACGCAAATCATATTCCGGGTTATAGCCCACTTGCACATAATACTTTGCCATCTCCCTAGCTTTTTTCATGCCGCTAAAGCCGTTGTGATATTGATCCCAAATATCAAGTAACTCCGTTTTGATAAGAGCAACGAAATCATTTTTAGGCTGAATACTTTCAATTTGCTCTCGCTTATTGATGTTATCCATACCTGCTAGAATTTTTAATAACTCCAAGTGCTGCGCAACTTTATTTATATGTTGAGAAATTTCAGTAAAGCGTTTTTGAAAATGTTCTCTATTCTGAAGAACAATGGCTTCAAGCAAGCTAAAATTCTCTGCTTCATACTCATCTAGCTCTTCATCATTCTCTATTTTGGTAAGGATACGTTTATATATTCTAGTGGCGACTAATGTATCTTCGACAAGGTTATCGCCCTCACTATTTCCTAAAAAATTCCAGCCATGAATATCGTCAACATAGCCATTGGCATCATCATCGATTCCATTACCTGGTATTTCATCTGGATTAGTCCAAATACGGCCTTTAAGATCTTGATGGTGAATATCTACTCCGCTATCGATCACAGCGACAATAATTTTTTTAAGCGGAGCTTGGCCTAAGGTGCTATAGAATTTTTTAGCACTCACACCAAACACACCATCTAACTCCCTATCTTGAAAATGCCACTGGCCTTCAAATTCTTTTATGTTGAGGGGGGAAACAATATTTCCTTTAACATCTTGTTCAAAAATTTTAGCGCGACGGAAATCTTTTTCAGCAGACTTATGCTTACCGCATGACACTGCTAAAAAGATAAAACTTACGAATATGATGAAAAGAGTCTTAGTCCCCATTCATTCCCCCATTTCCACACACATTATTAAGTATTTAGCTCATTGGAAAGCCGTACTCACCTTTTTACAGGGTTTAGCTTTTAGCTGGCTAAGTTATTAAATTTACGTTATTTTAGCCTTATGAATTTTGATCATCTGGCCGTATTCACCGCCATTTTAAGCACTGTTGAAATTGGGCTGGGAAGTTTATTACACGGACTCAAATTACCATTTTCCGGGCATTTTCTCTCCCTCAATCAAATTTTTATTTTAACTCTGCTTAATAGACAGCAAGCTGGGAAAAACGGTCCCGCACTTGTCAGCAGCTGCTCTGCACTTTTAAAAACCCTCGCCCCTGCGGGAAAAAAACTCACACCGATGCTGGCCATCACCATGCAAGGACAACTTTATACCTGGGGTCTTTATGTATTGGGTGAAAATATCTTTGGCCGAATATTGGGTGGAATTCTGGGTGGATTATGGTCTTTTATCCAGCCACTGCTGCTCTATCTACTCATCTTTGGAAAAGGACTGATCGATGTTTATGATTATTTTTTCTCAAAACTCTCCCAGTTCACTAGTTTATCTGAACAAAGCTTTATAACTCTTCTTCTAGGTCTTATTGTCATAAAACTTCTCCTCTCTCTTGGAGTCGTCTTACTTGCTCACAAAGTCACTCAACAACAATTTGATCGCTATCAAAGCTGGACCAAAAAATTTATAAATCCAAGGACTCAAAAAAACAAACCATCGAAGTCTCCACTGAAAGGAGCTCTCTCAGATATGTTCCAAGGCTTTTTTCTTTTTACAATCTTGCTCACCATTATCTTCTTTGTATTTGCTAAATCCAGTTACGCCCCATCCATTTGGATCATTTTAAGACCTCTGGCCATGGGCTTTCTTGTTTTTTATTTACTACGTCGTTTTCCTTTGAAAAACACCCTGGCTAAAATGCCTGAGAGTAAATATAAAAAAATACTCAGTCTTGTGGTTGAGAAAATTAATGCTTAACCTGATCTCTTAGTTTGAGGAGCTGGGCCACGATACTGATGGCAATCTCACTTGGGTCATTACTCCCTATGGGCTCACCGATAGGACATATGAGTTTTTCAAGTTCTAAGTCAGATAATCCACTTTTTTGCAAATCCTTAAGAATGGCATTTCGTTTTGACTTTGATCCAATCACACCCACATAGGGAAATTCTTTTTTAAGGGCCTTTGCTAGGATAGGAACATCATAAGCATGACCCATGGTCATAGAGAGAACAAATGAGTTCTCGGGAAGATTTTCAACTGCCTCTGCCATCTCAGAGATAAGGAGGGTTTTGATATTTTTGCTTTGAGAAATTCGCTTTAACCAGTCTTCTCGGTGATCTATGAAGACCGCCTGACAGGAAAGAGTGGCGAGTATCGTTGCGAGTGATTGGGCCACATGTCCAGCACCAAAAATAGCGATATTAAAATCGTGCTCTGTTGTTTCATTTTCAAAAAGAAATGAAACGGCTCCACCACAAGTCATACCGATATCTTTTTGTAAATTCCAAGTCTCACTGGCCAGTGTCGTTTGATTCTCTAACATATTTTGAGCATACTGAATGCAGTGAGCTTCGACCTTACCTCCCCCAACTGTCCCCCATAACAGTCCATCCCTATCAACAAACATTCTGGCCCCCAGATCCTGAGGAGCAGATCCAGCCACCTTGGTGAGGGTCACAACCACAAATGATTTGTTCTGCTTAGTATAATGAGCATAAGCTTCTAAAAAGTTATTAAGCTTAGTCACGGTGATTTCACCTTTGTGAGTTCGTTAATAATAACTTCATTAGTGGCAGGAGAGATAATATTGATAAGCTTGGATTGACTTCTATAGCTGAGAGCATTCTTCACAGCTGTCCAAACACTTATCCCAAGCAGGAAGGGAGGCTCCCCAACTGCTTTTGAGCGATGAACATTACAATCGTTATCATCATTAGAAATAAAAGCCACATTAAACTCTCTTGGAGTATCGTGAATATTTGGGATTTTATAAGTTGTTGGGCTATAAGTGAGAAGATGCCCTTTATCAGAATAGACGAGATTCTCAGTTGTCACCCACCCCATAGATTGAATGAAGGCGCCAGTCACCTGACCTTTATCAATGCCAGGGTTGATAGGTCGCCCCAAATCCATATAGATATCAGAGCGAAGAACTTTCAATTCACCTGTGTATTCATCAACCTCAACTTCACTGACAGCCGCCCCTTGGGTGAAATAATTAAAAGCCTTTCCTTGGACAATTTCTTTTGAAAAACCAAGTGCCGGTGTTTTAAAATGAGCATAATCCCCTAGAGAGATACGGTTGAGGTAAGCTGCGCTCAAAAGCTCCACAAGGGACATCGTTTGCCCTGAAGATAATTTTTTTACTTTTTTATCTTTAAATTCAATATCACTATCGAGTTCACCTTTTTTGATTTCATATTCATTTAAATCATCAGATTTAATTCCTTCAAACATAAGTTTTGCGAGACTTGTCAGTCTTGATTTAATCTTATTACAAGCCGCAAGGGCAGCTGCTCCATTAATATCAGAGCCACTTGAAGCTGCTGTAGGAGAAGTATTATGATTTTTCTCTGTTGAGGTGGGCATCACTTTTACATCTAAATAATCAAGGCCAAAGGCGTGTGCCACGATTTGCGCAATCTTCGCATTCACTCCCTGGCCCATCTCTGTTGCACCTGTCGAGACTTGAGCCGTACCATCGAGATGAAGATTCACTAAGGCATTTCCTTGATTGAGAAATCTGGCGGTAAAAGCAATCCCAAACTTAGTGCCACTCATGCTTAAGCCACGTACTTTCCCATTCTTTTGAGCATTGAATTTTTTAATTTTTTCTCGTCTTTGAGCGTAGTCTGATTGTTTATACAGTCCATCGAAAAGTTCAGGTAAAAGATTATTTTCTAGTTTTTGGTTATAGGGAGTGAGCACATTATCACCCTCATAGAGATTGATACGACGTACATCATAACTATCTATTCCTAAGTGAACAGCAATATCTTCCATAATACTTTCTATTGTCATTGCCCCCTGAGGCCCACCAAAACCTCTAAAAGCGGTATTAGGATGAGTATGAGTTCTATAGCAGGTTCCTGTGATTTTACAGTTCTCTAAATAATAGGCGTTATCTAAATGAAACATTCCTCGCTCTAATATGGAGCTTGAAAGATCAGCATAGGCGCCCCCATCACTTTTCAAATCACATTTAAGAGCAAGAATTTTGCCTTGATCATCAAAAGCAACTTCGTAATCATTTTCAAAAGGATGGCGTTTCCCAGTTATTTTCATGTCTTCATCTTTAGTGAGAATACATCTCGCGGGACGCTTGAGTTTCGAGGCGGCCACTGCCGCATAAGCAGCGATGGGTGCCGCTTGGGATTCTTTTCCTCCGAAACCTCCCCCCATGCGTTTTACAATACAAGTGACTTTGTGAAAGGGAAGCCCTAATGCTTCGGCCACCACTCTTTGAGTTTCACTTGGATGTTGAGAAGAAGAGTGAACTTCCATTTGATCTTCTTCCAGAGGATAGACCACGGCTGCTTGGGACTCCATATAAAATTGCTCTTGCCCGCCACATCTAAAGCGGCCAGCTAAGGTATGAGGAGCTGTTTTAAGGATCTCATCAACATTCCCTCGTTCAAAAGGAGTCGGTGCCTGATAAATAATCATATTTTTTTGACGAGCTTCATCGATACTAAAAACCGCAGGCAATTCATCAATCTCTAGAGTAAATAATTCTTTTATTTCTTCGATTTTATATCTGTTATCAGTAACAAAAATGGCAACGGCTTCATCCATATAAGAGATTTTGTCTATGACCAAAAAAGGTTGTTCATGAACGATGGTGCCCCATTTTTTTTGAACAAAATCATCAGCAGTATAAACCGCTAAGCAGTTGGGATGAGCGAGGGCTTTTTCACTCTGTATACTTTTCAGGACACCATGGGCAACGGGGCTAGTCAGTATTCCTACAAAGACCTCACTCCCCAATGCTTCTCTATCATCAATAAAAATAGACTCTCCACTGACATGACTCACTCCACTGTCGTGACGAACATTTTTACCTATCATATGCTCGCCTCAAATTGACTTGGATTTAATTCCTTGAGAATTTCATCTCCAAATTTAATCATTAAATTCCTAGCTAATTGATAGCGAAATTGATCACTCCCTCTGTGATCAGTCATAGGGGTTATTTCATGTTCTACTTCTTGGGCCAAATACTGAAATAACTTTGGCCCTAGGTTTTTCCCTAAAGCATTCTGTTCTAATTTTTTTGGGGTGATCACGATGGGCCCCACTCCTCCCAAAGCCAATCTTAAACTTTCGAATTGATTGTTTTGAAGTTTATATCCTGCTGCAAAAGTCACAACAGAAATATCTAGATCTTTGCGAACACTCACCTTATAGAGCTTATATTCATCTTGAGTTCTTGGAATGATGACCGCAGTAACGATTTCATCATCTCTTAAATCCAGTTCTTTATAGCCACCTTTAAAAAAGGATTTGATTTCCACTTCTCTTAAACCTTTTTGACTCTGAAGGCGTACTTTCGCTCCACTCACCATGAGAAAAGGAATAGTGTCTGCAATAGGACTTGCATTGACGAGATTCCCCACCAAAGTTGCTGCATTTTTAATTTGGGGAGAAGCAAAAATATGAAGCAGTCTTGCAAATTCAGGAAAGTCAGAACTTAATTTTTTTTCCAGTTCAGTCAGATTAACCTTAGCTCCAATAGTATAGAAATGATCTGACTTTTCTACTTGATACAAATTTTCAATATTATTCAAACTCAGTGTTTTATTGAGCTTTAATTTCCCTTTGTTGGTTACGACTCCTAAATCCGTCGCTCCTGAGATCATTTTGACCTCATGAGTTTTATAGGCAAGGGCCTCATCTATTGTTTTTGGTAAGAAGATTTCTTGATCAGGTCCCGTAATTTTAATACTTATTGGTTTTTCTTTTTTATAATCAGCGAGAATATCTTCATCCCGGTAGAGATCTTTTAAAGAGGGAGTGTTCTCAAGATCGAGCTTTAACCCTGCTTGTATAATAGGTTCATAACCAGTACAACGACAAAGGTTTCCTGTGAGATAATTTTTAACTTTCTGAGCACAGGGCTTTTGATTTTTTATTTTCAAATCTTCGGCTAAACCGGCCATGGCACAAATAAACCCTGGGGTGCAATAGCCACATTGGGCCCCTTGCTCATCAACGAAAACCTCTTGAACAGGGTGAAGGTCCATGGCTTTACCAAGACCTTCTACCGTCAGTATATGACAGCCCTCATAAAGATACATTTTAGCAATACAGGCATTGATCGATTGATAGGGAGAAAGTTGATCATTGTGAATGCGGGAGACGAGAACACTACATGCACCACAATCACCTTCAGCACAAACAATCTTAGTTCCAGTTAATCCTCTGATATAACGGAGGTATTCCGCCATCGTCATAAAGGCATGATCCTGGTTCAGTTGGTAACGCTTTCCGTTAATATAGCATATAATATGATCTCGCATAGGAGCAAATTTTAGCAACAAAACTAAAGATTATCTAATGAATTTCGAGTTCTAAAAAGTTTTATCTCAAGGGTTTTATATCAAACCTAAGTCACGACCTTTTTCCATCAACTCTTCTTTCTCTTCTTCTGTCATGTTCATAAACATGTCTTGCATTTGTTTGATTTGATCAGGACTCATATTTTTGAGCATATCCCCTGCTTGTTTGAAAAGTTGTTCTTTATCAAAGGGATTGATTTCGGGGTTGGGTGCCTCAGTTGATTTTTGTGAAAAAATAACTTTCTCATCTGTTATTTCAACATCTATATCAATCGTATTTTTGAGTTCTTCGATAACCTTGTTAAAGCTTAGCTCCCTTTTATCCGCAGCTTCATACATTTTAAGCGTGGGAAGGCTCACTTTTTTATCAGGGAAACCATTTTCTTTTAAAGTATTAAGGATTTTTTCGATGAATTCTAACATAGGCACCTCTTTTCAGAAGGGCCATATTAACGTGAAAGTAATGCTTTGTCCATTGACCATACTTGCACCTTCCTCTTCGCATCCTGCTCCAAGGTGCAAGTTAATCCCTGCGTTTGCTCACATCCTGTTTGCAATAATTTTGTATATTCTTATTGTGACAGAAATTAAGAAAGTTTCAAATATTACTTTAAATTGTAAGGTATTGTAATGTAGAGCAATTTAGTTGGCCCTCAACCTAATTTAAACCATATTCTACTTTCCAGACATATTGAAGCTGATTAAACTAACACCATGAAAATCTGGCTTCTTTTTATTTTATTAGGCACCGCCTTTGCTCAGGAATCTCTCCCTGTTGATATTGCTCAAGACTCTCCCAAGATTCAGTGGAAACAAATTGAAAATGATTCCCTCAGAGTTATTTTTTCTAGTGAATTAGAAAATGATGCTCGCTTTGTCTTTGAATTAATCAATTACTACAAAGAGGTGGCCAGTCAAACTTACGAACATCACTCAGAGAAAATAACTATCGTTCTCAGGCCTCAAAGTGCGGTGGCCAATGGCTTTGTCGCTTTAGCACCGAGAAGAAGTGAATTCTTTATGCACACCAACTACTCACCTTTTGTTGGATCACTAGAATGGTATCAAACCTTGGCCATTCACGAATATCGTCATATTGTTCAATTCGATTTTCTCAATCGCAGTAATATAGCTCTTGGATATTATCTAGGAGGAGAAGCCATACAAGCCACTCTGTTAGGGTTAACACTTCCCCCTTGGTATTTTGAAGGAGATGCGGTTTGGGTTGAAACCACTCAAACTAATGGGGGAAGAGGAAGATCTCCTCGATTTGCAGCAAGATTAAAAGCGTTAGTGATGAGTGAACAAAATATCACTTATGACCAGCTGCTAGCAGGTGATTATACTCAAGGACTTCCCAACCATTATGTGTTTGGATATTTTTTAGTGACTAAAGCCACACTTAAATATGGTCCAAAGATTTGGGCGCAGATCACAGCCAGAGCCGCTGACGAGCCTCTCAACCCCTACGCTCTATACTCTGCTTTTACGGATATCACTGGAGATAATTTTGATGGATTTTACCAAGAGACAATAAGAGAGCTAAAAAAATTATGGGGTGACTTAGCTCCTCCCCGTCCAACAGAAGAATACAAACTACAAAAAAGACCACACTCTATTGCTGGTGATTTGTACCATTTTGAAAGAACAACGGATCATCTCTGGCAATTGCATAAAAATGGCAAAGCCATGGAGGAGTTTATTCTTGATCCTCAATCTCATAAGTTAGATATCAATGAAGATTATCTCTTTTACACTCAAACAAGACCCCATCATCGATACGGTTATAAAAGTTTTGAAGAACTGATTCGTTTTGATTTAAAAAATTCAGAGAAAAAGCAACTCAGCCATGGCCAGCGTTTTTTTCACCCTCAAATAAGCCCAGCCGGAGATAAAATCTTAGTCACGCAATTTGGTGATGATCATTCTTGGTCTCTTAAACTCCTTACCTTAGAAGGTGAAGAGCTTGATAGTATTGCTCCTCCCCAAGGTCATAAAATTGTGGAAGCTGTTTGGGGAAGAGAGCATGAACTTTATTTACTCCTTCTTAATCTGAGAGGTGAAAAATTCATTTCCCAGTTTGATCTCAGACAAAGAAGTTTCACCGCCTTAACAGAAGCGACCCGCAATAATATTTGGAACCTCCACTTTAATGAGAATATTTATTTTGAAGCCGATTATAAAGGAGCTGTGAATATATTTGAACTTCATCCTCTTACCCAAGTGATCGCTCAATGTACCTCTGAAATAATTCAAGCAAGTGATCCCTTTGTTCAAGTGGATAAAATTTACTACTCCAACACTACAGCTACGGGAAGTGCTATTAAATCTCAAGAACTCTCTTGCACTCCTCTTGAAAATAATAACTTACTTTTAATAGATTTTTTAGGCTCAACACCCAGTGATGATTATCACCAATCACCTGCCAAGACTCTAAGTGAAGAGCAGTGGAATAGCTTTATTAAAAGAGATAAAGCTATAGATCACTATAATGAATATTCAGGGGCCCTGACGCCACATAGTTGGTCCTTTATAGGCTCACGTGGCTCAGAGATATCTTTAAACACGTCAAATATATTGAGAACCCTCTCTCTTTATGCCGCTGTCGGAGTTAATGCTGAAGAGCAAACCCCTTATTACCAACTCAGTTTAAGTTACAACAAGTACTACCCCATTTTTAGTTTGAACTTCGCTCATGTGGACAGAAGATACACTGATGATGATGATGATGATACAGAAGAAGAATTTGAGTGGTCAGAAAAAAAAGTCGGGCTCAGTGTGGATCTGCCCTATGTTTTTCAACGTTATCTTTATAGTGGCTTTCATAATTTACGCTTTTCTTATGATTTGATTGCGGTAGGAGAACAAAGAGAGGACAGAGAAATTTATGATTTAAGTGATGAAACTCTAAAAGCAAAAGGGGTTCATTTTCAAACACAGATGCTGAAAACGAAAATTCCCAAAGAAATTTTTGCGCCTCTAGGCTATCAGCTTGATTTATCTTATACAGATTACTCTTTGCAACAAAATGATGATTTAGTGAATTATTTAGGGGTCTATAATTTAAGTCTCTTCTCACCTGGTTTTGGTGAGCATCATGGCATCCATTTCCGTGTCAGTGGCGAATACAGACCCCAGACGAAGTACTTATGGCAGCAACAAACTGAATATCTTCCCTCAGAGGGTTATACCTTCTCTCGAGGTTATGGATTTGACTTTACCCCCCACTTTACCAAATACACCCTTGAGTATGCTCTTCCAGGCCTATACCCCAATACAGGCTATAAAGATTGGATTTATTTTAACCGTATTTACTTTAAGATTTTCTATGATCACACTTATAGTCATTTTAATGATGAGAGTGAACGCACTCTCAATTCAAAAGGAATGGAAATTTATTTTGAATCTCTCACTTTCAGAAAGTTTCCCCTCACCTATGGTTTAAGGCTTTATAACCGCAATGAAGCATCTGATACCCATGGCGAGTTATTTATAACGCTCTAGCTTTCATCTTAAAATATCTCACATCTGGGCATTATGAGTTTACGATGTCCGACTATCTTTCTAAGCTAAAGTGCATAATTTTCACGAGGAGAATATTTTGAAAGTATTTTTATTAACAATGCTAAGCATTAATTTAGCAGTAGCGGGAATAAGTTTTGCCCCAAAAAACTTTGAGGTCAAAGGCAGTCAGGCCGTCTTCGTCGACTTTATCACAATGGAATCTGTGGTGACGTATGATCTTAAAGAAAAAGAAACAACAGCAGAATCTACCATTCACTTTAAAGTGATCAAGAAAGGGAAACCACTTTTTGATCTCAAAGAAAAAGTCATTCGTGCCACTCTCACGGGATCACCTGTTAAGATCGTGGAGGTTGATTCTCCAGATAGAGAAACAAGCTATATGATGGTAGACCAGACACTTGAGCCTGGAGATTACACTTTAACGCTGACTAACCTTATTGAAGCAAACCAAAGATATGATTGGTATGGAAAATCTGTTCGAGCTGCTTTTTGGATGAGTGACCTCACTGATAGAAAGTACCTTGAGCAATACTTACCCACAAACCTTGAGTTTGATCAATTTGCACTTACTATGCATGTGAAAATGGTGGGCAATGCTAAAATGGATCTGCATGAGGTTTATACCAATGGTCAGTTAACCGTGAATGGAAAAAATGATTTTACCATTGAATTTCCAGAGTACTTTACAGCTTCATCTTTTTACTATCATTTAAGTGTTCAAAACTCATTTGAGAAAACAAGTTTTAATTTTAAATCTATAAATGGTAAGCAAGTTCCAGTTGTTGTTTATTCTTCAAGCACTAGCAATGTGAGATCGGCGACAACAAAGACGAAAAAAGTATTAGCTGAGCTAGAAGGGAAACTGGGAGCATGGCCACATCCAAGTTTAGTGGTGTATGTGGCAGGTTCTGGTGGAATGGAGCACTCAGGTGCCACACGTACGTCTCTCTATGCGCTTGGACATGAACTTATTCATAGTTATTATGCAAGAGGTGTCATGCCCATGGATGGGAACTCTGGTTGGATGGACGAAGCCATTGCCTCATGGCGTGATGATGGCTATCAAGTCGCTCAAAGACCTTCTTTTGGTTCTAGTACCATGAGTGGACACTCTCCTTATAGAAGAACGACAGATCGTAAGGCCTATAGTCAAGGTGCTAATTTTATGGCCTATCTTAATTACCAGCTCTCTGAGCAAGGTGGACTCATTGCCTTCTTGAAGCATTTCCATGACTTAAACTCACATAAAAGTGTCACAACTAAAATGTTTAAACAGGAATTGGAAAGCTATTCTGGAATGAGCTTTACCAGAGAATTTGATCGTTATATCTATGGTCAGAAAAAAGAGCAATCAACTGACAAAGCTGGTGTAAAGGAGAACCCTTACCATGTTGAACTCAGCGAGAAAGAGCTAGAGAATTTATTATAATATCTTATGAGGGTCAGACTCGATCTGGCCCTTTTTTAACTTGATATAACCAAGCGTTTATTTTCAAATTTCAGTTTTCCAATTTCATACATATATTGATAAAACTTCACATACAACTCACTTCTTAATTCGTTTAACTTCAATTCTGCATCTATTAAGTAAGAATTGATATCAAGAATTTTTAAAGGAGAGATACCACTTCTCCTAGAATAAATACGAAGAAATCTTTTTGCCTCACGAAGAGCTTTAGAGTTTTCTAACTGCTCAACTCTGTCTGCAAGATTATCAACCTCACCTTTAAGCAGTACCATATTTGATTCAGATTCTGAGTAATCGACTCTTGCTTTTCGTTGTTTGATAAAGCTCTCAATGGTATTCTCAGCACGCTTCATATTGGAGTCAAGAAAAGGGACGAGGAAACCAAGCTTAATAGAGAGTCGCTGGTCTTCGACGCTCGCATCTTCAAACTCTCTTGTTCCCGGCAATTGTCGTTGATCAAAACCGATTCCTACAAATTCTAAAATTTTATTATCCTCTTCTATCTCAAGCTTGCGCTCTATCTGCATTTTTTCTAAATTAAATTTAGTAAGCTTAACGCTTAAAGCATCGTCTGAGACAGTGGTTTGTTTAAGTTTCTCTTTAATGTAATTCACCGACACCAGTCTTTCATTTTCTGCAAACTGATCGAGGGTATAGTTCTCACCCACCAGATGATTGATAGCGGTGACAAGAGCTTTGATTTGGATGAGATGATTTTTACTTTCTTGTTGATTGGTTTCTAATTTTTCAATAGCATCAAGGTAATCCTTAGCATCAGCCCGGCCTTTATTCACAAGTTTTTTATTTACACTCACATTGTCTTTGAGAACAGTATTCATTTTTTTCAAAAGCTGATATTTCTTACGGTACATATTGAGCGAGATATAGAGTTGAATCACTTGATTGAGATCATCTCCCATACTTATTTTTTGAATGATTTTCTTTCTCTTTTTTTGATTTTCATAGAGCTTTTTTTTGAGTCGATATTCTTTATAATTATCCAAAGAGAACCTGGCTTCGACTTCAATATCACCTTCTTTAAATTCATGATCGTCATCTAAGCGAAGAGAGATTTCTTTGATAAAGGGTTTAGGCATCGTGAGTGAAATATCCTGCTCGATGGCATTGATTTTGGAAATCAGGTCATTTAACGTTATTTTTTTTCCCAAGGCCGTGGTGGCCATCAGACTTATAAATACCAATAAAGCACTTTTCATTTCACTTCCAACTTATTCGAGTTTGATAGTAGACATAACAAGAGGGGCATCTTGATCATTATTATCAAAAACAACAAGAAATTCGTTTTGAGTGGCATCAAAGGTAATCCCCTCTGGCCTATGATCAGAATAGTTCTTAAGCTCGACAACTGGACTTTGATAGTCAAAGCTCGTTTTAAGCACGCGCCCTCGGTTCTTATACTTATTATTTCCTGTAACGATATAGAGGTCTTTTTTATGTAGTAAGAGATCGCTTATCCCCTCATGTCTATCTGTTTTTCTATTCACAGGCAGCTTATAGGTTCTAAAGATACTTACCTGTCGTCGTGAGAGCTTACCTTTCTCAAACATTCTGTCTAAATGATTTATTTGCAAGATACTGACTTCATTATTATCACCCACATCATTACGAAGACCTAAGTAGGCAGTGTTCTCATAAACAACTAAACCTTCCACATCGATTTCTATATTATGCTTCCCTTTTTTCTTCTTTACTAACTTCACCCATTCATCTTTTGAGTATTTATCAGCTAAATCATCCAATAAATTAAATAAGTTCACTTCTTTTTTAGAAATAAGCTGAACGCCTTTTCGCTCTAATTGAATAAGTTTTTGGCGAAGTTTCGAGAGCTTGCCATTTTTAGATTCAGACTGAGAAGATGATATATATATGTTCCCCTTTTCATCTTGGGTGATCGCTTCCATATCCTTTATCTCTTTTAGTCCTTCCACCGTAATGATATGGGGGTCAATGGTTCCATCTCTATTCAGTAAATAAACGAGGGGTTTGTGATCATAATTATCATCACTAATGAACATAAATTTATTTAGCTCTTTAACAAATAATACCCCTGATGGTTCGATATTATTTTCTGATAATTCTCCAGGTTTAATTTCAATAATCTCATAGGAAAAAGACTTAGGATTTGTTTCCTTTGCTACTGACTGATTTAGAAAAGAGATATTATTTCCTTCTTCCACATCGATGAAAACTTTTTCACCTAAGAGAAAAGAGTTTTTATGAGGAATTTCGATCATAACCTCTCGCCCCCAGACCTTAATCTCTGGCGTTCTGCGAAACCTTTCCGGAAACTCGACGATCCTTGTTCCTACTGACTTTACTCTGGCCACCACACTTTGTTTTGATGAAAGGGATTTCACATATACTTTTTTGCCTTCCGCAACTTGATTGGATAGGTTTTCGTGAATATAACCTCTGACAAAACTCGGTGTTTTTTTATGCAAAGTCAGAATGGGAGTAAAAGGAGAAACAAGCTCACCTACTTTGAAGTTTACAAATCCAATATGCCCATCAAAATTTGAGAAAATATATTGTTCCGCTTGGTCTGTTTTGAGAAGTTTAAGTTCTTTCTCTAGGTTTTTAATTTGTATACTCAGAAGGTCTTCGTCTTCATTTGTCCCTTGAGATCTTTTATAATTTCTCATGCTCTTAATATTAGCATTAAGCTCAGAGTTAAGCTTATACTGGGCCCGTAACTCATCAAGTCTATAAGTGACTTCATTTATACTTTTTTCCAAGTCTTTTCGTTCAAGTTGAACTAGGAGTTCTCCTTGTTTAACATACTGGCCAGGGATGACATTGATCCCCTTGATCACAACCGGATGGCGTGATGTGATATTGACTTCCTTAGAATCTGTTTCTCCTACAAACTTGTGAGATGAAGATGTCATCGAGTTAACCATGATAATAGTTAAAAGAGTCAGTATCCACACTGACAGATAAAGTTTATTTTCAACAAACTTCTCTTTTAATAATTCAAAATCAACTTGTTGGAGCAGTTTCATTTGGTCCTTTGTCCTTGTTTTTATTTTTTGACTTCTTCTTATTGAGCTCGACCATCAACTCTTGAGTTGAAAAGCGTAAGCCTTTCATGGAGGAGATTTCTTGCAAGCCCCCCATTAATTGGTCGTGTGTTATATCATTTTTAAGCTTAATTTGGTAGTTATATGCGAGTCGTTTTCCTTTAGATGCTTCAGCTAAGGACACGAGTGAGTAATGCTGACAATGCTTAGACATGACCTCTTCGAGTTGTCTTTTTTCTTCTGCTGTATTGTCTAAACTAAAGCGGAGGATTCCATCAAAATAATCTTCTTTACTAAAAGGCATGGTGCTTACAATCATGGCAAAAATTGAATAACCTATAGTTCCAAGTGCTGCGATGGTAAAAGCATAGACCCCACAAGCAATTCCCACTGCAAGTGACATAAAGACAAAGATCATATCTCTTGGGTCTCGCATATTATTACGAAACCGAATCATGGCTAGCGCTCCCATCATTCCTAAACCACGAGCTAGATTATCGCCTATGGCCTGCATGGCCACGGTGGCCACAATGGATGCTAGAATGAGAGCTTGTACGTAATTTCTTGAGTAACTTAAACCCTGGTAAGTTCGCTGATATGTCATGGCAATAAGAGAAGAGAGCACAAAAGATAAACATATCGAATAAGTGATCGATATTGTTGTTGGATTTTGTACTGTCGTAAATAAGCTCGACATATCAAGCATAGCTGTCCTTTAGTTTATGAAACTTAAGTGTACAACGCGCAGCACAATTCAACAATTATAGAGTCTTTCTTTGTAAATTTTACAGATGTTAAAAAGGATTTTTACGAGATAAGTCATTGATTTTTATAAGAAGGTCTTGGCAAGAGATGAAAAAGTAAGCACAAATAAAGGGTTTCTCACCAAGACCTCATCTTAAAGCTTGAACAAACTCTCTTAAGTCCAAGCTCTAGGATCACTATCGAGTAGATCAGTAAAAAATAATGAGCAGTTCACGAGACTAGTAGCATAAACATAAGGAGTGATAATAGACAGCACAAATAACGTTCACTTGACTCACTTAGTTTTTAATAACTCCAATTTTAGATTTAACGTAACCCTCTCTACCGAATGATTAATCCATGTATTCATTATACGAGAGTAATGAATTTAAAAGAAATAAAGGCAAAGTCTTAAGGGGAAAAGACTGAAAAATTCATTACATAGTGAAAATCAACTTAATTGAAGGGTGACCTATATTGTAGGCAAAAACAGAGGGCTTATAAACTTTTTAAACACTTAGGCTCTTTCCATTTATAGTTGTTACAATTTTTTGAGAAGTTTAAACCAAGGCCTTTAATTTCTACCCGATGATTCTGAAATTCAGGACAGCTCTGATGGGTTTTATAATTGAGCCCTTTACAGTTTTTTTCTTTAAAATTTTTATATTCACAACTCAACACTTTCATTTGGGCCAGCGCATCTCGAGAGCAGATATGACCGAGGTTTTGGGCACTGTCGACAAAATAAAACTCTTTATTCAATTGGCAATTCGCTGCATCTTTATTGAGCTTAAGACATTGGTCTACTGCTTGGATGAAAATTTCTGAAACTTTTGATTTAAAGGTAGGAAAAAGATATCTCGTGAGGCTTGAAAAATTATAATAACAAATCTCTGAGTTGTTTTCATGGTAGTATTTAAAAAGTATCTCTTCGGGATAGGTCTTAAAAGTTTTATTAAACTCTAGCCGATCAGGGGAAGTGAGGTCACTTAAACCAAAATCTTGGCAGCCTTTTTTAAGAAGCTTTCCTAAATTGGCTTCATTCTCTTTTAAACTCAAATCACTATTATAATGATATTGACTTAATTCTCCATAAGCATAGGAATGAAATGCGAAAACGAGGATAAGGAATAAATTGTTCATGAGATTTATTATCCTCAAATTAATTAATAAAACAAGCTCCTTTGGCTATTGCCTTGAGCTCTTAGCTTCATATTTTCTTAAGATTTTTTTTAATGGACCGGTATAGGCCGTTTTGTTGTGAATATCCCCATAAGCAATCTCCACCGGGTTCATACAGTGTCTGATTCCATGGGGAAGTTTTAAGATAAAGACAATCCCCTTTTCTGAGAAATAAAAATTTAAATATTCCTTAAATAACTTCTCGCTCTCTAAATAATAAGTAATTTCATCCTGACAAGCTTCTTGAGTGATGCGCGAGTATAATTTCTCACGTATTAAGCTCAGAGTGCTGGATTTCTTTTGAAAAATATCATCTAGAGTCACTAACCTATTATTTTCGAGATCGTATGAGAATGAGTGATCAATATCCAAACTGGGGTGAACACCGTCGCAATTATAATTAGAGCGGATTTTAATGCTCAAAATATCATTTTTTGAATACTGAATACTCGTATAGTTTTCCCAAAAGCTAAAAGGTTTATCTGCAAAGCGTGGATGACATCTCAGCCTCGCTAATCTTTTGCTCAGCTCAGTGTTAAAATGATGTTTTACCTTTTCATCTGAAAATGTTTCGATAAAAGGTATAGAGCTGTTTTTAAATTTTAAAATTTTTGAATCTGCTGAAAGGTTTTGAATGAACAAGAGCAGAATAATCAGTGTCCGCGTCATGGAGATATCTTAGCATCTTTAGCCATACTTTTAAATATCGATTATTTGAGGCAGCATCTCGTTATGAAAAATAAAATGCCTGAAAAAGTTTGCAGCCCAAAGATTAAAAGTAATATCTCACACCGACTAATAGGTTTGAATCGTAGTCTGTTGCAGGGACAATATTCAAGACGACAGCAGCATCAGCAAATGCTTTGAGAGGTGAGGATCCGATATCATAAAGAAGCCCTACACTTGCTCTGGCTCCGACTTTGTAGTCATCCTTATCTTCTTTCTTTTCGTAAGTTCGGTAACGCACACCCAGTCCGTAGTACCAGGACATGACTTGGCCTTCAAGTTTTAAGGACTCTGGCTTTTTAAATAATCTGGTGACATGAAGATGTAATTTTCTTCTGTCTCCAATATCAAATGAAAGAGCACTGTCATAACTGGCCACATCATTTAGAATATACTCCCCTGAGATCGCAGCATAACTACCGGCACCACCACCGACACCATATTTCAGGTCAGAAGAAAAAGCTCTGGCACTCATAACAAGGAGGATAAAAAGAAGTAAATTTTTAAAAATTGTTTTCATGAAAATAGTTTATTTTTATTTTAAATATATTCAAGAAATATTCTGTTTAAATACAGTGTTAATACTTGAGTAATAATTTTCTCCAAACAAATTATAGTGGTTTAAATTATGATAGAGATTATAAAGAGCCTTTCTTTTTTCAAAGTTTTTATCAAGGGGGTATTCATGATGATAAGCTTCATAAAAATCCTTACTGAAGCCTCCAAATAATTTACTCATAGCGATATCAACTTCTCGATCACCATAGTAAACAGCGGGGTCAATAACATAGACGTCTCTCACTGTAGCAATATAATTGCCAGACCATAAGTCTCCGTGGACGAGACTAGCTTCTGGTCTGTGGTCATTGAGGAGTTGCCTAAGTGCAGCTTCATTCTTAGACAGCCAACTGAGAGCCTGATCTCTTACACTCATCTTTTGGATCATCTCTATTTGGAAACGGAGCCTATTCTCAATAAAGAAAGTAGCCCAGTCATCACAAGGCGTATTTTTTTGGGGGTTAAGTCCAATATAATTATCTTCAAAAAAACCAAATTTATCTGTGGTGCATCTGTGTAGATTGGCCAATTGAAAACCTAATTCAATAAAATGTTCGGGTTGAGCCGGTTGCGATTCAAGATATTCCAGCAGAAGTTTTTCTTGAGTCAAACTGATAATTTCAGGGGTTTTCAGGGCATGTTTTTTATCAAAAAACTTTTGGATTTCTTTAAGACCAGTTGCTTCACATTCGAGTGATCTCGAAAAAGCTATAGGATTTTTCTTTTCAAAAGTTTTCATCACTATAGAGGGAATTATAATCGGTATTGCTCAGAGCAATTCTTAACTAATTCCTCATAGCACATTCCATCCACTCCCCAATAGGCACAACAGCTATCGGGGTTGAAAAATTTCTCTTGAAATAAAGGGGCGCTGTCTTTATAGCAGTCAGGCACAATTTCTTCATAGCAACGCCCATCCCTTCCTCTCACCATACAACATTGGATATTAGGGGCTTGCTCGATAGAATATTTTTGAGATTTTTGTGAGTGAGTGCAGGAACCAAAAAAGACTCCTGCACATATTAGAATAAATAAGTGTAAATTAAGCTTCTGATTTCTCATCGTTATCATCAGAACCTTCAGCAGCAGCTTCATCGCCACCTTGTTCTGTTGCTGGAACCGCTTCAGGATCGAGATCACCTTCTGTCACTTCTTCTTCAGCTTGTTGTTTTGGCATGGTACATGTCACCACAGCAAGTTCAGCTTCATCAATCAACTCAAGTCCACTGGCGAGTTTTAAATCACCAAAAGAAAGTGAGTCACCAATATTCATTCCAGAGATATCAACTTCTATCGAGTTTGGAATATCTTTAGGTGCGGCTGCGACTTGAATGACATCGCGAATCTGTTGAATCATTCCACCTTCTTTTTTACCAGCAGCTTCTCCAACTAACTCGAGAGGAACTTTAACCGTGGTCTTCTCACCTCTTTTCAATTTATGAAAATTGATATGAGTTGTTTTTCCAAAAACAGTTGTATCAATGAGTTTTGTGTTTACGAGAATTTTTTTACCCGCTACATCTAGTTCAAAGATTTTTCCATTCTTGTTGTACGTATCTCTAAAGGCCAAGTAATCTACAAAGACAGGAACTGAATCCATACCTTTCCCATAAACCACGCCTGGAACTTTACCTTCAGCGCGAAATTTATCTAAATCACCTTTAGAAAATTTTAATTCTCTTTTTTCTGTTGTTAATACATCACTCATATTCGTCCTTTTTTTATTCAGTATTAATGCATTAACTAGGCTAAAACACTGTCAACAATTTATCAAGCCACAGAGCTCAAAGGGGGGAAAGTGGACTTTCTTTCCCCTAGTTTTGTAGTTTTTGTTGATCAAATGTTTTAATTTCTAAAACTTTACTGGTCTCTGGTTTTATTTGCTTAGGAAGCAACACATCAAGAACACCATTGGAGTGACTAACTTCGATATTTTCAACATCCACAGATTTAGGTAATGAAAAACTTCGCTCAAAACGACCTTGAGATATAAACTCTCCTTGGTCATCTTTGTACTTACTTTTCCGTTCTCCAGTGATGCTTAAAATATTTTCTTTGAGCTCAACTTTTATATCCTCTTTACTAATACCAGGAATATCTAGACTTAATTCAAAATAATCTTTTTCTTCTCTGACATTGGTGATCGGACTTAAATCTGATTTAAAAGTAGAAGTATTTCCTTCACTGAGAAACTTTCCAAAACTTCTATCCAGCTCGTGAAATAAACTCATTGGATTAACTAATTCATATCTTCCCATTTTAACCTCCAAGTTAAATACTTAAATTATTAAAAAGAGAAAAGGCCTTGTCTCTTGGTCTAATTTAAATATGGGAGCTGAATTTTAAGTGTCAAGGGTCATATCAAAACTTCTAAATATAATTTTTTATCAGGCACAAAATGGCCTTGCTTAATAAAATTTTCAGCAAGATACACTTTTTCTTTCTCTTCTGAATGGAGGTCTTCTATTTTGATGTGGATAGATTTCAGTCCACCTAACCACCACCTTTGATCGGAAAGATAAACAATATCACCTACTCCTACTCTGAGTTCTTCAGCAAGCTTATCACTTATAGAAAGACCTGAAATATCTCTGGCCTGGTAATCAACTGGTACTTTTTTTGGGTTAAACGAATCATTTGGTTGTCCCCCTTTAAAAAACTCGCGCGCCTTGTGGTAACTATCAATCGTCAGCCCTTGTATTTCATGGTCTGCTTTTGGTTGGGTGATAAAGGATATTCCTAAGCCCAGGATGAAGGCGCAGAGAATACCTAAAAAAGCACGCATAAATTTATAGCCACCTTCTGGGCTCACCCCATGGGCAATGGGCTCAATCATCTCCGGGAACCAAGCCGAAATAGCCGTAATAGCGCTGCCTAAAATGAGTGTGAAAAAAGCAGCATTCGCTGTAAAACGCTTCCAAAAAACCGAAAGAAGAATCACAACGATCATAGCTGGAGTCACTGTCGCAATGAACTTTCCATGGGCCACATAAATCGTTTTTTCTGCCGCAAAAATTGGAACTAAAAGCACACCAATGACAGCACAAGCGATGGCCACCATCCTTGCCACATGCAAATAGTAGGCGTCTTCTTTTTGATCATCAATAAAAGGTTTATAGATATCATTC
>CEQY01201757.1_pt1 | contig 36512 bp, 38 predicted proteins | sample 361391 | NCBI WGS metagenome assembly CEQY01 (sample SAMEA2621075, study PRJEB7988) | marine metagenome | isolation source: saline water (ENVO:00002010), including | reverse complement strand
GGAAGTGTTTGTAATGAGTATCGAGTATTTACTTTAAAGGACTCTGTAACGTTAAAATTAAAATTAGCACAGCTGAACTCATCAAGCGGGGAGGTTAATTTTAAAATTAAACAAACAGACTTAGGGAGTAATGCGTTTAATGGGGATTACACGCAGTATTCAGTTGAAGATCACAATTATGCAAATGAAATCTTTCTTGGTTTTGGAAGATTTTCTAATAAGCGTGTGATCTATTTTAATCAAAGGAGCAACTAATGGTTAAAGTTTATGTATCAATAACATTATTTATATTCACGCTGACAAGTTTTGCAGGAGATGTTTGTATTGTAAAAGCAGGTAAACGTTCAACTGTGGCATCAGTTTCTATTCACTGTGCAAACACTCCGGCAGAGACGGTTTTCTCTAAAAAAGATGTTGGCAACAGAGTTGACCTAACGAGGGAAAAGGCTAAGGCCATGAAGCGTTTGTTTTTAAGAGGCTATAAAATGGAGTCAGCGGATACTTTTGTAAAATATGATCGCTAATAGACAACTCAAGATTCCTCATAAATAACAATAATGATTTCAACTGCTTAAATAATACCTGATTTTTTGACTTAAGTTCTTTTCCCGATTGACCGATCAATATCTTATGGTTATCGGGAAAATGCATAGCTGGTTTTTACTGGCGTTTTTATCTTTTAATATTTCTGCTCAAATCACCTGCCAAGGTGACAATCACTGCGCATCACAAATGCTGAGAGTGGATATCAATAATAATCTATTTAATGAAGAGAATATCTCAACGCTAAGACCTGCATTGGAACAGCTCGCAAGTCCTGAAGTGCTTCCTAGCCTCATAGAGCAAGAATATCAACTCATGGATATCCCTTTTCCTCAACGAACCGCCACGTGTCTTCGAGAGAAAGCAGAAAATAGTCCAGGCTTTGAAAATATTGATTGTCATGAAAGAGGATTATGTCAAAGAGAAGACTTAGACCCTAATATTAAAGAGCAACTTTGTTTTGCTCTTCCATGTGCTATTTTTGAAGGTAATCTCATGGCCGGAAGTTGCCAAGATGTGGAGATGATTTATACCACTGAACTAGGGTTTGAGAATCACCCCCTTGATCTTAAAAAAGCACGATTTACTCCAACGAGTATTGATATAAATCAGTCAGAAGTTAATATGTGTTTTACGATTAACGAACTTGAGCTGAGTATGGGGATGGAGCTTACCTACGATAGCACAGGGACCGCCTTCCCAAATAATAAAATAAGTTTATCCAATATCAATGCTAATTTAACTGAACCACGCAATGTATGTATCAAAGCGAAGTTAGATGTAACCAGTCCTAGTATTATTTCTGATATAGAAATCATCCCTCAAGATGATGGTTTTTTTATTACAACTGATGTGATTCGAGCTGCTTCAGCTGCTTTGCGTATTGATGGACTCAGCGGCTATAGTCCTGAAAACATCGCTGATGTACAGGCAGAGTTATTACCTCGACTTATTCACCCCATCCGTCAAAGTGTAGAAGAGGCAGTTAAGGAGAGTCTTGGAGATGTTTTTGAAGAAGAGCTCACTAAACTTGTGGCTCCACTTTCTCCAAGTGAAAACAGATCTACCTTTGTGCATGCTGATGATTTTATGACTCAAATGGGGATGGCAAATCAAGAGCTGCGGCAAAAACTTGATAAATGGGAATGCAGCCAAATTGTGGCCAGTAATCAAACTATTCCGCAGCATCATAATTGTCTCGCCGATGGCATGGGCTTTAACCGTGACATGACGGCAGGAGATATGGTGGGGAGAGTTGAATCCCTTAGAGAAGATGTTGTAAGACATGTTATAGAAAATGATATCTCTTCTAAGTACGTTGAAAATCGTATTCAACAAATCAAAGAACTCATTCCTCAAGATGTCTCTATGATCAGTATGAGCTTTTTTGATAGTTTAAACTCCAACACACAAAATGATTTGAGAAGAAGACAAGAAACGAGCAATAACTTTGCAGTAAGAGAAATTGATAGACTCATAGAGAGAATTCAAACAGGACAAACAGCTCAAGTGACTCAAGACTTTATTGAACTCACTTCAAATATCGAAGATTATAATATGAGAAGTATTGGTGTGAGCTTACCTGGATTTTGTGATGTGCTCAATCCATCTCCCCACGCTGGGAGGTCAATGCCAGGATGCCCAGCTCAAATTTATACCGACCTAGAACAGATGAATGTATTAATTGCAAAGTTATGGGAAAACGGAGCTCTCTGTTCCAGAAGTTCAGGCGCCTATGTCCCTGTACTAGATGAGCAAGGTAATCAACGCTATCATCCTGATGATATTGAAGCTGAGGGGCCGGTGATGGCAAGAAAGGGATGCATGATTGATATTGATCCTAAGATGTCTTGTTTTATTAAAGAGCCACCCACAATTGAATATAATGCGCAAAAAGAAAAGTATAGCTTAGATATATATCTGCAACATTGTTACCGAGGTCCTGAAACATTAGTTTTTGGACGCTTTGGTGGAGACTTTGAAGCCACAGTTGATTTCACTCCTTCAGCTTGTGGAAATGGAGACTTCTGTATCAGCGAAGCAGAGGTGGACTGGGAAGTTGTTCCTGGAACAGAGAGATATGCACTCAAACAAACAAGTTTTTTCCATGGGAAAGTCATGGAAGCTTTAAATGATAATATCGCAAAAGCAACGGGAGAAACGATTCAGCTCCCAATGGCATCAGTGGTACCTGGATTGGAAAACATGCCTCTTAGAGCTGAGGGAAGAGTTGATACTGGTCCAGGTTTCTTTGGAATATGTATGGAGTTAGCATCAGAAGAAGAATAATTGTCCTTATATTATTAAGTGTTTCTAGCTTGTATGCTCAAGAACAGGGATGTGGCAATGCTATCAATTGTCAGTCTCAATTGTTTCGCCTCAATGTGAGTGAGCAAGCTGTGAATGATATGTTTGGCAACCGAAATGTTCTTAATCAATTTGGTGCGCCAGCGCTCGAGGCATTTTTAAATTCAGACATGTTTCAAGAAAACTTTGTGACAGAATATCCGATGGAAAATGCCATAGCTTTTCCTCACAATAAAGTTAAGTGTTTGAGAGAAAAAGAAGATGGAGACCCTAACTTTGCAGATGTCGATTGCGAACTTCCCAATCTTTGCTCGGATGCTGATATTCCTGAAGAAGCAAGAGTTGAGATTTGTCTACAACTTCCTTGCTCTCTACTCATTGAAGACTTTGAACAATGTCGTTCCGAATCTGTGGCAAGACCTACCAATATCACTTTTCCAAGACCAATAAGTTTAAAAGATATTGAGTTGGAACCGACTCAAAGTGAAGTGCTTGAGAGTGGAGAAATTCAATCCTGTTTCAAATTAAAGAAATTAGATATGAGTTTAGCGGTGGATGTGAGTTTTGAAACTGAAGATGATATTGAATATCCTCAAATTGGCATGGATAATATTAACCTCAATTTAGATGGGGAGCGTGATGTATGCGTGAGATTAAAAGTCGATATGACCCAGTCTCCACCTATATCCGATTTTCAAATCATTCGTGGTGAAGGGGATTTTGTTTCTGATGACATGATCCAAGCTTCTGCTCGAGCGGCTACCTTTACAGGTCTAGAAGGTTATAGTGAAGTCACTCAAAATATTGCTAAGAATACAGCGCTTCCTGCCATGGCCAGATATCTTAGACCCTCAGTTGAAGATGCTGTTCAATTAGCATTATCTTCTGCCTTTCAAGAGCAAATTGCACTCCATACAAGTAATTTAGATAGTTTTAATGGTCTCAATCAAACGCTTCCTGTGGATAATTCCATTTTATCAGAAGTTGGAATTAGTAATTTGATGTTTAATGCTCATGTGGAAACACTCGAATGCTCAATTCTCAAAAAAGAACTTGGTGGCCTTCCTAATCCACATTCTTGTCGAGAATTGGATGATGTCCCTAAAATTAAAAAAGCCGTCAAAAGATTAGAAGAAGCAGCAAGACTGTACTCAGGGGTGAGTTCTGAGCGCACACGTACCAAACTCAATGAGCTCACCGCTAGGATAAATCAAATACCAAGCCGCAGGCAATATGCACCTCGGGTGGCCACAATAGCCAATATGATCCAGTCAAACCAAGATAATTTGGATATTATCGAGGGCCTCGAATTTATGGTGGATGTGAATGAAGATGATATAGGGCTGGGAGTTGGATTAATTGGTATTTGTAATGAACTTCAACCTTCAAGCTTTGCTGGGCGATCTATAGAAAACTGTCCTATTGAAGCTTATTTTGATTTAAATGAGTTTAATAATTTATTCAGAAGAATGTATGAAACGGGGGCTCTTTGTCATCAGGGTGCCGGTGATTATGTACCAGAGCTCAATTCCCAAGGTCAGCAAATATATAATAGTGATGGTTCTCCCAGAGGATCTGGATGTCTTTTTAGAATGGAAGATGATGAAGATGGGATGAGATGTTTTCTCAACGGACCTCCGCGTTTTGATTACTTAGCTGAGTCGGATACTTATAATATTTCTCTCGATACGGTCGGTTGTTTTAGAGGAGCGGTCTTTTTGGGTCAAGGTAAGATTGGCGGTGATATAAATTTTGATATCGCTTACACCCCTGAAGTTTGTAATGGGGGAGACTTTTGTCTGAATAATGGAAATGTGAATTGGAATGTTGTTCCAGGAACAGCGCGATTTGCACTGAAAGACTCGAGCATCTTGAATGGAATTGTTGTAGGAAAAATTAACGACACCCTTCAAGAAACCCTGAGTGAATCCATTCAAATTCCACTGACCACTGAAGATAGCCCCATGGCCAATATACCCCTAGTCAGTGAAGGGAGAGTCGATCGAGGACCTGGCTATTTTGGCATGTGTATGCAACCACAACCTGAGTAATTTAAATTGTGTAAATAAATAAACAAAGCTTTATGCTCCTGTGGGGAATTTCACTTCCTCTCCATCTAATATTTATCTAACTTACTCGTCGCTGGAATAAAGAGATGAATATTATCAAATTTTTTAATAAAGCCGTGGCTAAAATTTCCACCAATTACTGGGCGATACCAGCTTGCTTTGTGTTTGGAGCGATTGTTCTTAATCTCATTGCTTATTATTTAGATATCTATCTCAATGATACTTTAAAGGATATTTCCTTTTTGGCGATTAAAGATGCTGAAAGTGCTCGCACGATTCTCTCTACCATTGCAACTACTATGATGACTGTTGCAGGTGTGAGTTTCTCCATGACTTTATTGGCCGTTGTTCACGCAAGCTCTCAAATAGGCCCTAGAATACTCTCAGGCTTTTTAGATGATACAGGTAATCAAGTCACACTGGGAGTGCTGGTGGCCTGTTTTACTTTCGGACTACTCACGCTTATTTCAGTTCAAGCTCCCAGTAGTAGCTTTTATGATAATCCAGAGATTGCTATTCCCAAACTAAGAATCCTTCTCTCCTTGGCAGGAGCGCTTGCTGGGGTCTTCTCTTTTATTTATTTTATCCATCATGTTCCCCTTATGATTAGAACAACTTATGCTGTCAATCGAGTAGGGAATAAAACAATTGAAGAAACCCAGGAGTTTTTTACAAAACATATATCCGACAAGCACCCGGTTGCGGTGAGCCTAGAAAAAAAAGACTATATACATTGTCATGAACTTAAACCTAAAAGAAATGGCTACTTACAACTTATAAATTTTGAATCCCTTATAAAAACCAGTGAGAAACATCAATTTCAACTCAGGTTTAAATTTAGCTTAGGGGAGTTTCTCACTACCGAAGATGTGTTTGTAGAAATTTTCTCTCCTCAAAAATTAAGTGAAGAAACCTTGGGGGAAATAGAAAATGATATTATCTATGGGGGGGAAAGATCGATGCAGCAAGACTTTCAATTCGGTTTTTATCTTCTGTTAGAAATCGGAGCGAGAGCGCTCTCCCCTGGTATTAATGACCCTTTTACTTTTAACGAATGCGTTGATCAGTTGTATGCGGGACTGATTACATTGGAGAAACACCATCGTAAAAAACTGGTGGTATACAATTCAGATAATAATATGGTCATGAGGTTGCCAGACTTTTCTAAAGATGAATTTATCGCTGATCTCTTAGAATCACTTTTTTATTATGCTAAAGACGATCCCCAAGCAAGACCCTATTTGCAAAAAAAGATGCAGCGTTTTACAAATGAAAATATAAAAATAGCTCAAGTTTGATTAAGAAAATTACTCCTGAGTGCAAATCAAATCTAGAACTGTATCTTCTGGGTAGCCAATATTTCCCGCTGGGAATGACAAAACCGCTGTGAGTTGATCGTTTGCTTTGGTAATAAGTAAATAACCAGCATCACCGTCTCCATCGCATTCAATATAAATGCCTCGAGGAGTATCAACAGTGTTTTGTGCTGGATAACAGCCTGGAACTTTTTTGTTTGTGCTTTGAACACTCGACTGTGAGAAAGGTGTTCTATCATAACTTATACGGCTGACACCATCTGAATTGATCTCAACCGTATAAACGTCATAAGGTTGAGCGTCTGCTTTTGTCTGGCATTTAATTACTTTTGCCCAAAGTGAAGACATCATCGTGAGAGTTAAAATGATCATTAATATTTTCATAAGTATCCTTCTTCTTAAATCAGTGGCTTCTCGTTTAAACTCGCATTAATAAAATTCAAAATTCTCGCTTGAATGGAATCATAACCACCAAGCCAAGCTCTTTCCATGGAAGGAGCAGGGAGTCCCCAGATATTTTCATAGGCATCAAAAAGGTAGTCCTGATATAAACCTTGCATGGACCTCCAACCGGCATGAATACTTCTGAGACAAATTTCAGCATCAGCTTGCGGAAAATTTTTAGCACATTGATCTTGTATACTCAAAGGAATTTCATTTAATTGTGATGGGGTGAGCATTAATGATTTCAAAAGTTTACTGCTTTTAACCAAAGGTCTGAAACAAGCATAAGCAGCAAAATAGTCTTGCTCTAAATGCTCAAAGGCATAGCTCAGCTCATTGGGTGTATAGAAGCGAGCTATTTTTAAATCATGACCGATTTCATGGCAAAGCACCATGGCCAGGGCATCGATTGTCATGGGCTTACTATCTAAGACACCTTGAAAGATACGCATGGGATGACCGGAAAAAGCACCAAAACCCCTTTGATTTTCAAGCACAATGATTTCCTGCTCAAACTCTGGTTTCACCTTTTGAGCAAAGGGGACAATAAAAGAGAGAAAGTCTTTTTTAAGCACTTCAAAATCTTGTTTTGAAACACTTCCATAAACAGGTCGATCCACCAGCAGAAAAATAAATAAAATGATCTTAAAATAAAACATAGCTTCTATTAGTTCAGCACGGGCCATATGAGAAGAGAACGGATAAATATTACAGTTGAAACTAAGCTAAGTTGTTGAATTTGGGAGTTCAATTATAAACTCGGTATGCTTTGACTTTGGATTATATTTGAGCTGGCCTTGGTGGAGATTGATAATACCCTTAGTTAAACTGAGTCCTATTCCAGATCCCTCTCCAGCTGGTTTGGTAGTAAAAAATGGATCTAAAATTCGCTCTCTTATTTCTGGCGGAATACCACTGCCCGAATCCATAAAAGAAAGTGTCATTGGTGTCTGTGAGATGAGCGAGACTCTAATCCATGGATTTTCTTGATCTCGAATGGCATAGCAAGAGTTATCAAAAAAATTGGCAAACACTCTTTCTATCAGCTCTGGGTTGACATGAATTGTTAACTCGTCACTATTAATTTGATTGGAAAAGATGATCCCTTTCTTTTTCTCGTCAGGTATCAAACTCCAAGCACTTTGGATGATATCTTTGATTTTTATATCTTGCATGTCATCGATAATTTCATCTTCAGAAAATGTTCTCACCGCTTTTATAATGTCATTTATTCTTTTGATTGAATAATTAATGGCGTCAATATCTTTATCGATTCGTTCTCTATCAATCTTGTCTTTTTGTAAGTGAGTATTAATGAGGTAGAGCTTTCCCTGCAATATCATAAGAGGATTATTGATTTCATGTGCAATTCCGGCAGACAAAGTTCCCATGGAAGCTAGCTTTTTGTTAGCGGCGATCTGACTCTGAATACGAAGGAGTTTTTTTTCTGCACGCACCCGATTTTTCTCATAGTTAAATGTTAGAATTGAGACAAGAAAAATAATGATAAATAAACCGATCCCATAGTCGAGGTCACTATGAAAATAGCTAACAACTTCAATATTCCATATCTGTGGGGTTGAAAATATGATCACTTGCATGAGTGAAGCTAATAAAAAAAATAAGCCAATTTTAGGGGAAAGAACCATAATGGCAAACAAAGGTTGGACAAGATACCATATACCAGAAGGTGAGCTTATACCTCCTGTGGCCGGGACTCTAAAAAATAATACTCCGTATGAAAAAATTAATATTAAAATAAAAATGAGTTTTGGTTTTAAATCAAATTTGACGGCAATTGCTTGAAAAAATACGACTATAGCAGCGAATATAAGAATATAAAGTTGAGAATAGCTCGCAAAATCCTTGAGCAAATAGCGAATAATAAAAAGAATGACAAGCAATGACGAAGTAATAAGGCTTACTAAAATCATAGAGCTATATTTTCTCTTTAACTGGACTAGCTTAAAGCTATGGGAATAACCTTCAATTTTGCCTTGTAGGGTGTGAGGAAGGAAAAATGTAACTATTTTACTAAGCAAGAAAACTCCTTAAGATGATATAATTTATTATACCTTTAATAGGCAAAAATTTTAAAAGACATTTTTCTTATACTGATTTGTATAAGTTAACTATAGTAACTGTATCAATAGGCTTATCATCTCGCCTTTAAACTGGCTGAAATCGACCATATATATTGGCGTATAGGCTTATTCAAATATGAGTTTATCCAACTTGCTGTTGATCTTAAATGCTGTATTGATTAATCCGACATGACTATAAGTCTGAGCGAAATTTCCCCACTGACTACTATCAGTTGGATCAATATCCTCACTCAATATGCCCAAGTGATTGCTGGTTGAAATAAGTTTTTCAAAAAGTTCTTGAGCATCTTCGAGACGTCCTACATCAGCAAGTGCTTCAGCATACCAGAAACCACAAATCATAAAAGCGGAATGAGTATCACCGAAATCATCTCTGGCGCGATAACGATAGATAAAACCTTCTTCACTTTTAAGATTTTTTTCTAAAACTTCCAGATGCTTTTCTGCTCGTTGAGGAGAGTCTTTGAGATAATTCATGGTAATAAGGAGTAGTTCACTGGCGTTGTAATGATCTCCACCACTGTAGGCTTTATAAGCCTGATCACCTTGATCAAAACAGTCTTCTATATTTTTCTTGGCCCTCGCTAAGAGCTCTTCCGCTTTTTTAAGTAAACTTTCTTGCTCCAATTGTTTTGCAATTTTAATAACAGCTTTTATACCGGCCCAATGAAATATTAATGTTCCTGTGTGCAATTGTTTCATCGCTCGATATTCCCAAATGCCAGCATCTGGTTGATCGAGGGTTTCATCAATTTTTTGTAATAATTTTTCAACCATCTCTAACAAGGAATCACTATCCCATTTAATTCTTTCATCTATAAAGAGGGGAAGGATACTGAGTATCACTTGCCCATACACATCATTTTGTATTTGGTGATAGGCCGCGTTTCCAATACGAACGGGTTTATTATCTTTATAGCCACTGACATTTATTTCATTCTCGGTAATGCTAGCCGTGCCATCAATGGTATAAACAGGCTGCATGATATCGCCAGCATTAATAAAAACATTTTGGATGTAATGAGCATAGGCTTCCATTTCATCAAAATGGCTAAGAGAGTTTAAAGCCGCGAGAGTAAAATAGGCATCTCTCATCCAGCAATAGCGATAATCCCAATTGCGTCCCGCCTTTGGATGTTCAGGTAAGCTGGTGGTGCCTGAAGCGATAATGGCTCCGGTATCTTCATATTGATGAAGTTTTAAGATAAGTGCTGATCGAATCACTTCACTTTGAAAATAATTGGGGAGAGTGGCGTGTCTAATCCATGTTTTCCAATAATCTTTTGTTTTCTGCAAGAAATCTTCGAAGGTACTTTTAAGAGGCAACTCCATTTTAGAGTTATAGCTGAGTACCAGATATTTATCTTCTGTAAGTAAAAAACTTTTCTCTTTAATAATATCAGAAAGTGAAACATTAGTTGTGAGCCTCAGTCTAAAGGGGAGGTTGGTGTAGGTAATATGATTACTCCCTCCTAGATTCGCTTCGGCTTTTACTTCTCCATATTGGGAGACGGGGTTACAAACAACTTTGATGACAGGATTGCCAGAAATCTTTTGGATTTTTCTAAAGACTTTAAGCGGTTTATGCCAGCGTTCATATAAACCAAAGCGTGGAGCGAAATCGATAACTTTAAAAGCTCCTGATTTACAATAAAACTCGGTAACCAATACGTTCGTGTTTTTTACATAGTATTGCTTTGAACTATAATCATCGTCTGCAGGCGAGATAGAAAATTCTCCGCCCTTTTCTCCAGCGATAAGGCTTCCAAACACAAAGTCACTGTCAAAGTGAGGCCAACATTGCCAAACAATATTTGCCCGTTTGTCGATATAGCTTAGGAATGAGCAGTTTCCAATCATCCCAAAATCATAAGTATGTCTTGCTTTGATCATTTTTTATCCCTTAAGTTTTTTATCCAATAAGGACTCACTATAATACCTATAATTAAGCACATGGCCACCCAAATAGTACGAGATGGGACAAACTCAGGTGTTGTCCCTTGGACAATTAATGTACCTAAACCTACCAGCAAACTAAAGCAAGTAAGGGCACAAAGGATCAAAGAGAGCAGTCTTTTTTTGAATTGGCCCATCTTGATCTCATAATTTTTTTTATCTGCAGCAATAGCTTTCCAAAAACCAAAAGGTTGCACTTTTTCATAAAATTGTTGAAGGATTTTTTTATCTTCTGGTCCTTTGACAAAAATGGCTATTAATGTGGCTGTAAGTGATAAAAAGGCAATAAGCAGAAGGGATAAGAATTCACTACCGTCATAGATGAGAAAAAAAGGCACACTGACTGTTGCAACAATGAGACTTGCGATTTCACCCCAAGCATTCATTCTCCACCAAAACCAACGCATCAAAAGCGGAACTCCCATCGCTGCTCCAATAAGAAGAGACCCTTTCCAAGCACTTTGAATAGAGTCAAGAAAGGCCATAATAAATAAGGCAATAAAAAGAATACAAATATTGGAGAATCGTGCCACCCAAACTAAAGTTCGTGGATGAGCATTTTCCTTTTTTATTTTTTCACACCATATTCTTTTATAGAGATCATTGGTCCAATAACCTGAGCCCCAGTTGAGATGAGTATCAACTGTGGAAGCCAGCGCCGCTAACATGGCGGTGATCATAATTCCTTTGACACCTACAGGGAGAAGTTCTTGGATACCCCAGATAAATGAAGCTTCTGATGTTGCGGTAAAAGTGCTTAGATCACTTCCAACTTCAGGAGTAAATATGACGAGTAAACCAAGTCCTATGGGAAGCCAAAGAAGGGATCTCACTAAAACTTGTAAGAAAGTAAAAAGAACGGCCGCAAATTTTGCATCTTTTTCTGAACGACAGGCCATAGATCTTTGAGCGAGATAACCCGTTCCATCTGAATTCATTTGGATGAGCCATTGGAGACCAAAAACTCCCAGGAGCCCGTAGCTGACTTGGTAAGCTTGGTCGGGGGTAAAAGCGAGAATCTCTTTAGAATTAATCCCACTGGGGAGAGCAAATGTATCAAGGTTTTGAATACTTTGATTGAGACTAGCTAAGCCACCCGCTTCTTTAATGACGAAATAGCAATAAATACTCGTTCCAATCATCATGATAAAAAATTGTAAAACATCCGTTTGTACCACTGATCTTAAACCCCCAGTGGTTGAATATAAAGTTGTCACTATCACAATGGTAAGAATAGAGATGAGATTGTTGGTGGAAAGAATCCAAAGGGTTTCTGGATTATTGGTGTTGATAGTAAAAGGCACACCAACAAATTGCACCATCGATTGCACACTTTCAAATAGACCAACTGGAAGCCATTGATTCCATAATAAAAAAGGCTCTGCAATTCTAGTGGCTGCTAAAAGCACCATGGCCAAAACGGTACAATTAAAAATGGTTCCAAAATAGATGGCTTTTATACCTCTAAGGGCCGTGGCCAGATTGCCATGGTATCTAATTTCTGTGAGTTCAGCATCAGTGAGTACATTGGCCCTGCGCCAAGCTCCGGCGAGGAGAAAACCCATAAGCAAGAAGCTTAAAGCATAGATCCATAATCTCCAAAGTGAGAAAATACCCGAGGTCGCAATAAGGCCAGTGACAAGCAGGGGAGTGTCTGCTGCGAACTGGGTGGCGGCCATGCTCACTCCTGCTTTCCATCCCTTTAGACTTCGGCCTGCTAAAAAATACTCTTCTAGATTTTCTCCAGCTTTATCCTTATTGAGAAACCCAGTGATCACTGTGTAAAAAATAAAGGCTAGAAGAATAGTTGCATCAATCCAATGAAACATGACAATTCCTTTAAAATGTTCGAAAGCTCTATTTTATAAGCTTATCCAAGTTATTTAAAGCACTTAGTACTTGTCTAAAATTCTACACAAAAGAAAGACAGAAGTGATACGCGCCTTAGACAGTCCCATGATATTTCTTAGACAAATAAAATGTGTGGGGGAAATTATGAACAAGATTTTTATCCTACTAAGTCTCATTAGTATTGTCTTTTTCGATGCATCAGCTGCATCATTTTTTGGAGACAATCTCCGCAGCCAAGCTTATTTTGAAGAAGGAATGGTTGACACTAAGCGAAACTTTACTGAGAAACATCTCATGTCCAATGGATATTTTGATCTCATGAAAATTCAACTTTTTATGGGGAGATTAGAAAAAGAAAAAGAATTTTTTCTCTCAACGATGTATGAAACGAGACTTATCCGTGAAATCGAGATGCAAGTGAGCAAGCCTTCTAATGCCTTAGAAGAGGCAAGGGAGGAAGCAGATGAAAAGAGTTCTGATTTTGGGATCACATTCAATGAATTTCTCATCCCTCGTATTTCACAACTCATTGAAGAAGTTGAAAATAACCCTAATTGTATGGATGTATGCTTTGCCCTCTTAGATGAATTTTTTGAAATTTATTCGAATTTTTATTCCCCTGATAAATATAGAAATTATTTTGTCCGTGATTATAACTGGAGAGAGTTTTTTAACCATGCAGGAGGTTACACCATCACCCGTGATCAGAGAAAGTTGGAAGCAAATAATCTCATTGCCCATCCTGGATACTTAGATCGCATCAGTAACTGTCTGAATAAAAAAGTGAATAGATCTTATTTCTTTAATCAAAATGAACTGAGAATGTTAAAGGATTGTCGCTTTGATTTATCTCTTCTCGATCCAGGAAAAAGCATCTATTGGAAGCCAAAGAATAATAGTTTGGAAAATGTCCTTGATATGAATAGTCATCTTTATCCAGAGGATCATGAGAAATTGTATTTTAAAAGTGTGAAGTTCTCTGGAAAAGGTTCTCCGAAAATTCGAACTGAATTTGAAAGAGGACATGACGAATATGATGTGAAATTAAAAATCGGGGGCTATGAAGCCCATACAGAAAATTTTCTTGGCCGAGTGGGAGAGTTGATTGGTTTTTCTCAAGATTCAACTCAATTTAGAAAAACCCAAGAAGTCATTTTTGAAGATAAAGACGACTTCAATGAATTTGAATCATTTTTGTATCGCAAGTATGGCCACCGCTCAAAGAACTTTATTTATGAAATGAATGACTGGGGCAATGAGGGTGGTAAGATAATTACATTTAGAAATGTTTCACTCGAAGTAGAGCCAAAAAATTTAATAAAAATTTCTTCTCCCGATGTTTTTGGCTGGGGAAGGAAAAATAAAAGAGAATTTAGAGGGGCACTTTTATGGTTTGGATTTTTTGATCTCCTAGATCTTAAAAACGCTAACTGGCGTACTCAACTGGTAAGAACGAGTGAAGGACTTCAGCCCGTTCTCTCTCTTCAAGATATTGGTTATTCTATGGGGGGAGGCGCCACATTTAATAGCATCACTCAAGCTCCAAAAATTAAGGCCAAAAGCTGGAACGTCAATTCATTTAGAGATAGTTTCTTGGTGTACGACCGAGATAAAGTTACTGTCAAATGGAATGATTTAACAAGCTACGAAAAATTATTTGATACCACTACCATTTCTGATCTTAAGTGGATGGCCAGAAAAATACTTAAACTTTCTAGAAATGATATTAAAACACTTCTGACAGAAAGTGGCTTCGCCCAAGCTGAACAAATTTTATATTTCAAAAAGCTCTCTGCGAGAAGAGATGAGATGGTGAAAGCCTTTCAACTTGAGGATGAATACCCCCTTTGGAATGAAGCGAGTTATAAAACGGTTAATATTCCCGGAGTTGTGCAAAATGGAGAGGTGATTGATACTTCTGTTGGCTCAGTTCATGAGTTTACCGATGATAGTACTCTTATGATGATTGGTCAGTTTATCCAAAGAACAATCTCACCTAATAATTTTGAGCAAGAGTTACAAGCATCTATTGGTAATGAGTTAGGAGTGACCATCAATCCACACCTGCCCATTAATACGATCGAACATAAAGATTTTACTCTCTATATAGCAAGACCTGGAATTGAAATTGGTTTCTCAAGAGAAGTGAGACCTGGCCAATTTGTCAGCTATGATAATGCGCAAGACCAGAGTGTGTATGCAATAGACCGCTATTCGTTTGCCCTTACTTCACGAAGTGGAGTCGAGGCAGCATTGAGTCAGTTCTTTCCCGTAGAAATGCAAGCGACGATCAAAGGGTTTAAGTTTACCATTGAACATCACAGACCTTACGCCAGTGCAGCTAAAGCTCTTAAAGCTCCTGCGGTGATCATGCATGTACTGCCGCGACTCAAAGAATATATTCGCTATATGAAGCGAAATGAATCTATTACCTACTCAAATGATACAGAGTTTGAATTCAAAGTTCGAGTTGGACAAGGGCAAAATTATCGACTCCAATATAAACATGAAAGGATAAAGTCTCAGCCTGTCACTGTTCATAAAAATGAATTTGCTGAAATTCAAATTTTCCAAGAAAAAATCAGAAGCAGAGCTAATTATGTTGAAGCCAGTGTGGGAGTGGATATACCTCTTATCTATATACCGCTTTTAAGTGTGGAGTATGCCTTTGTAAACTATGAGGCAAGTTCAAAAATGTATCATTTTGAACATGAATCCAGAACTCTAAATGATGCTATTGAACAATACTATCACACCACTGATCAGAGACTGATTAACGAACTGCTTGATGGGAATTATAACCACCCTTTACTTGAGTCTAAGGTGAAATATTTATTAGAAACTCATGGTAATATGAGAATGAGAAGAAGTCGTTTTGCTCTTTTATTTTCTGGGAAAAGAGATGAGATTTACTCAAGCTCCAGCTTGACTTATGAAGGGGATACCAAAAAATTTCATAGGTACTATTACGCCAGTGAAGATACTCTAGGTCTAGATAATATGGTGTCTGCTCATGTCCTCTGGGATAAAGATAAAACAACAGTGGAAATTCAAATGGATAATGAGGACCCGGAAGACTTTGTGGTCATCGTGAATAATTTTGATTTTAAAAAGAGCTTAACGAGCTATGGACTTCAAAATTTTCTTAATCAACAAAATACTCTTTATTCAGGCGATAAAGATTTCTTTCGAACCGATATTTTACCTCCTGCAGATGAAGTGAATCACTATAAAAAAGTCATGTCCCATGTGAGAGTCTTTCTTTATGGGAAGGGGCTGATGAAAAAGCTAGATAAACTTTGGGACAATGAACTTCATACTATAATTAAGCGACAACTTGGAACATATTTGGACCCTGTGGATACTGTGAAGGCCAGAGGAATTTACAATAAGCTCAGAACCGCCAGAACCCTCCATCGTCAAGGTAAGTTAAATACCAAGGGTTTTCTTCAAATGGTGGGAAAAGCCATCTATGGGCTTAAAACCAGAGAAAAAGGAGTGTATGCACTCAAAGAGCTCTTTGGGAAAAAGCATATGTTTGTGATGGGTGAAGTCTATGGGATCTTTCCTAGCTACACCTACCTCCAAGAGCATGCCACCGTTTCTGATAGTCGCTTCACCGGGAGCAGTTGGGGAAAATATCGTAAACGGCCCCCATTTTGGAAATTCTTAAAAGACTTTCCTATTCAAGTGCGACCAGGGATGATTCCTTACCGTGTGAATGAGGAACTTGTATTTCCACAACTTCCTACAGGGGCTGATGAGAGCGTCTTTTAGGCCAGCTCTTGCACATCAGACTGAAGTAATAATATCTCAGAAGACTCGCCTTCTTTTTTTATTAAAAACACAGGGCAGTCTTTTGAGCCATTCATAATGACTTTTGAGCCATTGATTGTTTTCGAAACTATACGATGGAAGACTTCTTTCACTTTACCTCTGGCAAATCCATTGCGCCATTTCCATCTTACTTTAGAACCCATTTTAATCATACGTTCTCCTTTGTTATTAAAATTTCAACATGTGACTCAAAAACTGTCTTGCACAGGTTATTGCTCTTATGCGTAGAAATTTAAAAATTTAAGGCTTTAATATCTTTTTAATGTCTGTCGAAGATAGTTTTGATTTTGTCTAATACGAAAGTTAATTCTCTTTATAGCTTTTGATAAGTTCTACAACCGCTCGTTCTTCTTTATTAGAAAATTGTTTGAGCTCTTGGGTAAGTTTAATATTATTGAGAATATTCTTGATGGTAGAACCACTTTGATAAAGTTGAATGACTCTTGGGTCAATATAACTTGACTTAGCGATTGATCGAGTGTTTCCGAGGTGAAGTGCCACTTTATCTATCACTTTGTTGATTTCTTTTTTCTGCTTCATGCTTTTTTTTGGGAGATCAAGTTTATCCAAGAGAGTGGCGGCTAAAAATGTTCCGGCCCAGGTTCTAAAATCTTTGGCAGTGAAATCATCTCCCATCAATTTTTTTATATATTGGTTAAGATCATCTCTATCGAGACTTTTGATCTCGTTGTTTTGGTTTATATATTTAAAAATTCTATAACCTTTGAGCTCATCCAGTTCTTCAATGACCTGGATGAGTTTATCTGCTTCTATCATTTTTTTCTGTTCTTTTCCCGACTTTCCTTGATAATGAAATTCTATATGATCTTTACTTATATCTAAATGTTTAGATCTTAACGTTGTGAGACCATAGGTACCGTGTTCTTTTGCATAATATTTGGAGCCTGCACGAAAATATGCTTCGTCTAATAAGCGGGTCATACAGGCCAGCACTTTACGTTTAGTCAGTGTTTTATCTCTGAGATGTTGAGCTGTGACCCTTCTCATATGTGTGAGCTTATCTGCAAACTCTATAATACGATCAAATTTGGCAGCTTCTCTTTGAGAGCGCCAATTATCATTGTAAATATATTGCTTTTTATTTTTAGAATCTCTTCCCCAAGCATGAATTTTTGCGTCTTTATCTGTATCAATCCAAACATTTTTCCAAGCTGGAGGTATGGCAAGAGATTTAATCCAGTCTTTAAGCGACTCTTTTTTTAGAGTTCTACCTTTTTCATATTGATAAGTGAAACCTTGGCCCCAAGGTTTTCTGTGGATGAGTGCGCTCATTAGTTGAGTCTATAATGGTTGATATTATAAGATGTTTATAAGAGATGATATTTTGTCATTGTTCATGCAAAAAACGTAATGCTTATTCACACTGATCTAAATTGGGCCTATTCACCAGTTCGATCACATCTTCAAGATAGAAATTATCTGAAAGAAACTGAGAGAGCTCTGTGAGTGAAGCAAAACTTGGACAAAGTTCTCCCGCATTGTTGTCGATCTTTACGCTGCTTAAACCTTCGTTGTCAAAGGCAAAGGAAATATGACCAGAAGTGAGATGAGTTTCATCTGCAAGCAATTCTTTTTGACTTGGGGTCTCTGAGCCAGAAGAACTAATGGTAAGTTTATTTTTAGTATAGACAAATTTACTTCGCTCCGGCAGCCATTGAGTTTTTTTGATAAATTCTGAAAAAGAAGTCTGGGGGGTAATCACCAGTTTTTGATCTTGATTGGCAGGAACTCTTTCAACTCCATTCATGTGTGAACAACTCAAAATAAAAGATGTGAATAGAATCAATTTCAGAAAATGCATTTTCCTAAGCTCCTTCCCAGTATTAGTCTAACACATGGCCACTAGGGGGAGTAGGTAGGTAAAACTGCCTTTTCTACTAAAGAAACACTAAATTTGAGATTACTATGAACTACAGCCGGAGTAACCTAGTCGGACTCTAGTTTCTTCTCTGTACTTGTATTCTTATTTTCAAGGGGGACTTCTTCTTCAGCAGCTTGACCGATAACATCTTTTTTTAAAAACTCTTCTTCTTTCTTAAGGGCTTTTTTGGCCCTTTCGTTATCTTTTATATAATCTTTATCACTCATAAATACCTCCACTGCTCATACTAATCTAACAAATTAAGCTATTCATGTTTCAAATAATAAACTTATGTGAAATTAGTTAAGTAAATTTAGTGAACGGTTTCAGAAAGTTTCACTAAAAAAACCTTAATGTCATATGGAATATCTACCCCTTGTGTAAATTCTACAGAGCAAACTAATTTAAGTTATAAATAAAATTGTTCAGTAATAAGATGAGTTCATTGAAGTTAATTGTTTATCAAGTTGAGGTGAAATGTGAAAGTATGTGTGATTGAAGATAATCGTGATATGAGAAGGCTTTTGGAGTTATTACTTGCTTCAAAAGGCTACGAAGTTGAGAGCTATGGCGACGGGCTAACAGCTCTGAATAGTCTTAAAGCAGAAGAGAAATTACCGGAAATAATTTTTGTTGATAATTATATGCCCATTTGTTCTGGCCCAGAATTTCGCAAATTACAAGTTCTAGATAAACGTCTCTCTCATATAAAAACGTTTCTTCTTACTGCGTCCCTAGATTTTGATTCAGAAGAATACACTTCTGCTTTTGATGGTTGTATCTCAAAAGTGATGATAAATTCTAATAAATTAGCGGATGTTATTGAGAGTCATACTCGTATTCACTAAGAGCTACGCAAAATCTTTTTGGATAAATTTAGCATTTTTTTGAACTCTTTTAAGCGTGTCTTTTGGTTTTATTTCAGTCATCTTAAGAGCTCTTCGACCGGAATTAAGCAGTACTCCTCCGGAGATCAAAAGAAGGGAGCAGATAATAAGTGCTGACTCAAATAGGGTGAGATAGAGGGAGAGAGCTAGGATAGATGCGATAATTAATGCACCAATTCCAAAAAAACAAAACGTGATTCCAAAGAAAAAACGAAAACCTGCTTTTTTAATATGATTAGATTTAGATGTGATTTCTGTTTTAAGTAATTGCGCTTCAGTGATCAACAGATCTTGAAGTTGGATAAACATTTTTTCGATTTTGTGATCTAAATGCTCAAGAGAATGCTGATCTTTATTTTTATTGTCCATAAATCCCTAAACAAAAAGAGCGGTTACAAAACCGCTCTTATATTCGTTTGATATATTTTTATTCTGACATTGCCTCTCTTCGCTCAGCTTTTTCTTCAAGAGCGTCTTCATAATCAACATCTAATTCGTCTAGAGTTTCTTCATTAAGACGTCCTGTAACGACTAACTCATTTGAACGTTGAAATTCTTTAATAGCTTCTTCTGCTTCAGGGTCTAAATTCCCATCAACATTTTTAATGTTATAACCAGCTTTTGATAATGCTTTTTCTGCATCATGAATTACCGTTTTAGGCATTTCGCCTTGAGCGTTTTCTTCTACATCTGTTGCAGAAATCGTTGTTGTTTGTTCTTCTGTGGTTACTTCAGCTGCTTGAGCATCCACAGGCTGTGTTGCTGTTTTCGTTTTAATACGTGTTTCAGCAGGACTGGATGCATCTGGAGCATTTGTGATAGCGACAGACCCTTCAGTTGCAATTGCTGAGGCACCGATTAAAAGACTTGTGATAATTATTCCATTTAATTTTCTTCTTGTTTTCATCATTTCTCCTTATGAATTAAAGAAAACTGCGATAACGAGCTTTTAAACTCATTAAGCAGTTCTTTTAAAGGTTAACGATAAATGAAGAAAAATTCATGATAGTGCTGATAAATTCAAATGTAGATATCTACAAAACTTACAAGATAGAAATTGACTCATGCCACCAATTAATTTGCTTATCAATGGCGTCATTAGATTCTAAATCCAACGACTCATAAGTTAATGAATAAGCACCTAATTTACTAAACCAATAATCTTTAAGGGTTCCAACGAATTTCTTACCAAAAAACTTTTTGGTGTTGGCCAGCTGAAACTTAGGAGAAATTGATTTTTGTGCAGCTTTAATGATTTTCTTTGAACGGATATCATCAACTAACTCAACTGGAGGAAGAAGTGCGCCTCCACAGCAGTGATAATCAACAGCAAATAAAGCTTTCGCCGACTCATCCTTGAGGTCATTCTCTACAAAATTAACCAAGAAATAGGACTCTTGATTCACTAAACGTTTATCGTCAAAGTCTCTATTGAGATCAATTCCCATGGAGCTTAAGCGAGAACCTTTTTCTACACCATCTGGGTTTATCATTGGGAAAACATAGAATATCAAACCTGCAGCTAATTGTTTGTGAAATTTAGCACGAAACTTTTCCAGCTTTTTAGGTGAGTTAATGAGCTCTTCAAGAATAGATTTATATTCATTTCCATGAGCACCTTCTGTTAATATAACCGCTTTTCTATTTGCATGATTGCTTCCGACATCTGCAATTTTATAAGCATAAAGCGGTTTGTTTTTAAAGGAATATCCATATTGGATTTTCTTAACTTCCATGCTTGCCATAACCGAGAGAGGCAGAAGGAGAAAGAAAAAAGTAAATGTTGTAATAATTGTTCTTAACATGTGTATATAATAACAAATTTAGTGCATATATACTACAAATGTAAGAGGTTGATAGCCTTTGACCCCTTGATCTAGAACATGTTTAGGGCATGTATGAGGTTTGTCTAAGTTTAATTATTTTTATTAACTAGGCTTTGAGCATTGGGTGTTTTGATCGTTCTTTTTATACTGTGAACGGTATTTATCGGCTTCTTTACGAAGAGTTTTTATTCTTGAATCAGGTGAGGGGTGAGTGGAAAGAAATTCAGGGGGTGAGCCTCCAGCTTTTTGTTTCATTTGAACCCAAAGGTTGGCTGCTTCTTGCGGATTAAATCCAGCTTTACTCATATATTTCAACCCCAGTAGATCTGCTTCTGTTTCATGTTTTCTAGAGAAAGGCAGAAGGACTCCAACTTGTGCCCCAACACCTAGGGCAGCTATAAGAAGCTGGTCTTTTGTAGTATCTTGGCCTATGGCCAAACTAGCCGCTGCCATCGTTCCTTGTGCGACTATATTTTGCGAAACTCTTTCATTCCCATGACTAGCCAAGACATGTCCAATTTCGTGTCCTATAACGGCTGCAAGTTGATCTGGGTTTTGGGCCAGATCAATCATTCCTGTATGAACGCCAATTTTCTTACCTGGCAGTGCAAAGGCATTGGGTGATTTATCTTCGAAAACGACCACTTCCCAATCAGAGGGTTTTTCCCCCATGGCCTTAAGAACTCTATGGCTCACACAGCTCACATAGGTGTTGGCAGCTTGATTCGTTGAAACTTTCTCTTGTTGTTTTAATTTTTCAAATGAGTCTTTTCCCATTTGTTGCATTTGGCTTTCGCCGACTAGGTTGAGCTGCTTTCTTCCCGTAGGAGAGGTTGAGCACGCAACTAAGAGCAAGAATGTTAACAAGAGAAAATTCAACTTCATACTAAGATTATACTCTATTTTTAGGTTCTTGTGTTAAAGGCATTTGAAATTAAATTAAAAACAAATAATGCTAAAAATACAAAAAAGAGTACTTTTGCTACTGTTGCTGCGGTTCCCGCAACGCCACCGAAACCAAAAAATGCAGCAATAAGCGCGACTGCTAAAAATATAACTGACCATTTCAACATATTTCCTTCCTTTGTTGAGTGTTTACTTAATTGAGCTTAATCACAGCCACTTTATTAGTAATCGCTATAAAAAGATTTTATTTTTTAGAAATTTACACAATTTCGAGATATTAATAATAAGCTTTTCATCTTGGCAAAAAGTAAAATTAGATTTGTTTTTGACAACTATAGGAAGGTGAACATGAGTAAAGTTAAAACAATGAGCGATTATATAGCCTTTTTTCGTTTATTGGCGAAATATATTCAATTAAATGATCTCACTGATTTTAATAAAGAAGAGTCAAACGCATTAGATGAACAAATAAAACAAGATGCAGCTAAATTTGTTGATGCACTTGAAGATTTAGGCCCTACCTATATTAAGCTTGGGCAACTTCTTAGCTCGAGGAAAACTTTATTTCCAAAAGAATTTATTCTCGCCTTAGATAGGTTACAGGATAACGTTAAGCCGTTGGATTTTTCAACCATTAAAAATATTGTAGAGACAGAACTGAAATGCAATATTAAAAAAGTTTTTTCCGATTTTAAAGAAGAGCCCATTTCAACCGCTTCTTTAGGACAAGTTCATAAAGCAACATTAATTACTGGTGAAGAGGTTGTCGTCAAAGTTCAAAAACCCGACGTCGCTGAAATTATTAAAAATGATTTAAAAACACTGGGGCGTTCTTTGGAGATACTGAATGCAATAAGTGAGAGATTCAAACGTTATCATATTGAAGGAATTCTTGAAGACTTCAAAGACAATATAAAACGGGAACTAAATTATCAGGAAGAAGCCAATAATATTGAAGTGTTTACCGAGAATTTAAAAACTTTCGAAAGCATTGTCCTACCAAAAGTATATAAAAGTTATTGTACACATAAGATTATCACGATGGACTTTGTCCCTGGGGAAAAAGTATCTCAGGTCTCTGGCGTTGGACAAACAGAATATGATGGGGTGAAAATTCTTAAATCAGTGTTTAGGGCCTATCTCAAACAAATACTGGTTGATGGCTTTATTCACTCTGATCCCCATTTAGGTAATTTACTTCTTATCAAGCCAGACAAAATTGGAATCATTGATTTAGGAATGGTGACTAAAATAGGTCCTAGCACTCAAGTGGATTTTCAACATCTCTTGCTCGCTATGAGTGAGGGGAAGGCTTCCGAGTCCGCAGATATTGCATTACGAATGACTTCTCCTCTTAAAGATACGGAGGTGGATATAGATGAGTTCAAACAAAAAATTTATAAACTCGTAAAAGATCAGCAAGGGCGACATCTCAAAGACATGAAAATAGGAGAAAGCCTCATTTTCATCACTGATATTGCTGCCACTTCTGGTTTATACTTTCCTAGTGAGTTTAGCTCTCTGGGAAGAACACTGATGTATCTGGATCATTTAGCCACTTATCTAGATAAGAACTTTAATCCCTATAAAGAATTAAATGAAACAATCCTTTCATTTATTAGACAATCAGAAGCTAAGAAATTCTCATTTAACGACATGGTTAATCATGGTTTAGAGATGAAGCATCTTATCGAAAAAATGCCTTATAAAGTAAACACTCTGCTTGAAGACATCATTAATCGAAGACTGCAGATCAAAATTGATGCTTTTAATGAAGATAACCTCATACAAGGATTTGAGAAAGTGGCCAATAGAATTGCCACAGGTTTGGTATTGGCAGCGCTCATCATGGGGGCGACTAAAATGATGACAGTACCCTCTCACTTTACTCTCTTTGGCTATCCTGGATTAGCAATGCTCTTATTTATTCTAGCATTCCTGGGCTCAACGATACTCTTAATTAATGTGCTTATTAGGGATAGATAAATATGAAATTTAAAGTTTCATATCTCCTATTAACTTAAGGCGAGGCCCTTATTCTGTGAAACATCGACGTTTCTGTAGATAGCTTCGGTAACACTATAAAGGGCAAAAAAGATAAGCCCTATGGCCATGGCAAAAACCATTAAGGAGCCAAAGCTAAAACTTTGTAAAAAGATCCAGGCTTGGCTCATTCCTTGACTCTCATTTGGATTAGCTGTGTATGCTGCATAAACCACATAGCCTCCAGCGATCATAAAAACAACAGCACGAGCACTTAATCCAACTTTAGCTATTAAATTAAGAATTTTCTCATGCCTTTTAAAAGTCATATATTTTTTATATTTCTCTTTATAGGCCTTAATGATTTGGGTAATTCCGAAACCTATGACAATGACTCCAGTAAGGGCAACGATCCAGCGACCAAAAGGCATGGACATAAGAGTATTTATATTTTCACTGGTACCAGAACCACTTTGATTGGATTGGCCTTGAAAAACTTTATAGGCATAATAGGCGAGTGCACCATGGGTTATTGAACTGATAAGAAGTGCACCTCTTGCCATAAGACCCTTCACATCAGTCCCATGATTATCAGCATCTAAAAGTCCTTGTATGGCACGCCATATACTATAACTAATAAGCCCCACTATCAGAAGTATCATAAGGGGAGCGGCATAGCTGGTTTCAGCGATGGTCGCAATGGCACCTTTGGAATCTAATGATTGTTCGCTTGTCTTCCAAACGGTGAAAAGAGAGAGTGAAGCTAGCAATCCTATCGTAAAATATAACGAAGCTCTTGCAAGATAACCAGCTTTACCAAAAAATGTAACCATTTCACTTTTCATTTTGTCTCTCTTCTTTTTTTTCTTTGACGTTGCAGGATAGGTGTCAAATTTTCAAAGTTAACTGCTTTTAAGCACTATTCAGAGCTTGGCAAGTTAGGTGTGTCGTTAACAATGTGTCTCTGTCTTTAAGTTTAAAAAATTCTCGAATTTTTGTATTTTATCATTGAGTCCAATGATTGCATCTTCAATTTCATCATAAAGGATATTAGCACTTTTGGTGTCACCGTCATTCACTTTTAAAAATAATGCATCCACTTCATCGATGGCATTATAAAAATAGGACAGTAGCCTTCTATATTGGAAGATACTATCGTTAGCCATCTCTCTAGACATTAATTTAACTTCAATATACTTAAGATTTCTTTCAATATGAGAAAGCTTTTGACTCAGCTCTATTTCACGGTCTTCATTTATCTGAATTTCTTCATCGACCTTCAGGTCTATAAGCTGAGAAAACAGGTGGTTATTTAATCCATAGTTCAACTCAACACTCATACAAACTCCTTTTAAACTGATGAGATACTAAAATGTTATAGTGAAGCTTAAAAACTTTACTCCATCATTGGTGAAGTGATTGTGTAGAAAAATCAACAGACTGCAATGCGTCTGCTAAACCCTTTCCACCTTTAATCCCAAAATCAATGGTTCTAATGGGAAAAGGTATTGTGATCTCATTTTTGTCGAAGGCTTTTTTGATATTTTTGATAGCTGTATGTCTAGCTTTTAAATAGGATTGATGACCTGGATATTCCACCCAAATACGAACTTGAAAATTAATCGAACTGCTTCCAAATTCTTGGAAATATATTTCAATCTCTCTGTCAGTATCTCTTTGTTCGATAGCTTCTAGTGCCTCTCGAGTGATCTTCTCGACCTGATCCAGATCATCGCCATAAGAAATTCCTACTAATATATCAAGTCTTCTTGTGGGTGTGGTTGTGTAGTTGATAAAAGGTTCAGTAAAAAGGTATTTATTCGGGATATAGACTTCTAACCCGTCAAAAGTCATTAGACTTGTTGTTCGTAAATTAATTTTGGTCACTTCACCAAAATAATCTTTGGCCTTAACAATATCTCCAATTTGATAGGGTTCTCTGAAAGCGATTAATATTCCGGAGACAAAATTTGATGCAACTTCTTGGAAAGCGAAACCTAATGCCAGACCTATGACTCCGGCACCAGCTAAAATTGATGTAACTGTCTTATCCAGATTTAAAATTTCGAGTGCAACAAAGAGTCCGACTAACATCACTCCGAATGAAGTGAGGGTTGTTAACAGGTTAATGACGGCTTTATTTTTAGTCAGTCTGGGAAGAATTTGTGCTACTAATTTTTTAGCCATTTTCGCCAGTATCATAAAGGCGATGAGGACAATAAAAGCCACTGCAATATTAGGTATAAGTTTGATTATCCCTTCATACCAATCGCTTATTTTTCCTTCTAAAAGTTTAAGTGATTCTTTTAAATCAATATCCATTAAAGAGTCTTTCCTTGGGTTAAGTAAGCCAACTCTTGGATAAGCGTGTTCCATGAACTTGGAGTGGAGTCACCAGCTGATCCGGTATATCCAAAACGAATAGAATCATTGAGTCGAACCCATGCATATTGAGTCACAATAGTTTTTTCTTGATATTTGATGATGATATCTGTTAATAAAACCGGTCCAATCATCTCAAGAGAAGGATCGTTGGATCTTAAAGCAGCATCGGCCATGATAAAGCCGACGTAGGGATAAAATTCAGTGTTCATTGCTTGTTTCAATAAGCCTATATGATTTTTAAAAAGAAGTGTATAAGCTTTATCTTGCGAATTATCAGCTGGGTATTGAAGTTTTTTATAAAGGGATAATGAGTTCTCCATTAAAGAAGTGTATTGACTTAGAAATTGATTGTTTTGATCTTGACATTGGGAAAGCTCGTTGTTTAGAGCTATACAGTTTTTAAGTCCCAAATGAAGGTCTTCGATAGCAATTTGATTATTTGTTAAGTCATCCAATTTTTTTCTTTGAAGACAAGAATCTACAATTAAAGCAATGTCGTTTAAGATTTTTCCTGAGTCCTGATTCTCCCTTTCAGGCAGGATCTTTAGAAATTCGAGACTTTCATTGTTTTGTATCAACGTATGAATGTTTTGCTCTGAATATTCTTGGATTTTAGTTTGAATTTTTACAGTAGGCCTTGAATAAAATGAGAATAAGCTGAGTAGTCCCAGGCTCATAAGTATTATTTTAAATAGTGATTTCATATCATCTCCTTACTTAAGTATCATAAAGTTTGTAGAGGTAATGTGGCATTACTCAATTCTAGTTTTCATGTGTAAATAAAATAACAATTCGCAATGTGTAAAATCTTTCACAGATATTTAATTTTTTTTCTAAGAAAAAGAGCATCAAATTATCCATAATAGAGAAAAGCTCCATAGGGAGCGAAGGTAGAGCGTAAAGGGACTTATCTTCTACCAAAAATGATAATTAGGTTTGCATTGAGAATAATATTGATGCAGCCACTTTTCGAGAAAGAAAGACTTTTTCGAACTTTTAGAACTGAGGAGCTTTTATGTATCTAACTCAAAACATGAATGCATTTGATTTATTTAGTCCCGCCTATATTAAAAATGAAGATATAGATGAGATTCTAAATGGAGAACTTGCTGCTGTAAGAGCTTATGATCAGATCGAAAAAATTTTTGACTCTAACTTAGCAATTAAGCAAATTAAAAATATTAAACTTGAACATCAGCAAGCTGTAAATTTTTGGCGCAATCAAGCTGACATATCTGGCTTCTATACGGAAGAATCTACAAGTATGTGGGGAATCGCTGTTGACACTCTCATTTGGATCTCAAAGCTCATGGGGGAAAACACTGCCATAAAAGTTCTCATTATGGGTGAAGAATACGGACTTGAGAACTATAAGAAAAAACTTCAAAGTGATTCATTGTGTAGAACTCAAAAGTTGAAAATTACGAATCATTTCATTCCTACGCAAGAAAATCATATTGATGCTCTTAAAGAATTGATTCACTAAGAGGTTTCGTTGGAAAGTAAACAAACTTCAAAAAGTGATATTAAAGAGATATTACAATCAAAACATTCTTACCAAACAGAGTTTCGTGACGCTGTTCTAGAAGTCATGGATGATGTCATCAACTACTATGATGGTGATTCTTCAGAAAATATTCTTAGCTTCTTTAATAGGCTAATTGAGCCCGACCGTACTATCAAGTTTAAGATAGAATGGTTTGATGATCAAAATATTCTACAGGTCAACAGAGGGTTTCGGGTGCAGTTTAATAATAGCATTGGGCCCTACAAAGGTGGGATTCGGTTTCATCCTACTGTAAATGAAAGTATATTGAAGTTTTTAGCTTTTGAACAAATCTTTAAAAATGCACTCACTGGTTTTCCCATGGGGGGAGCTAAAGGAGGGTCAGACTTTAATCCTAAGGGGAAGTCTGAACATGAGATTAGAAGATTCTGCCAAGCCTTTATGATGGAACTTTATAAATATATTGGCTCGAATAAAGATATACCTGCTGGAGATATAGGTGTCGGAACAAGAGAAATTGGTTACCTCTATGGAACTTATCTACGGCTCACGGATAATTTCTCAGGTGTTTTAACAGGTAAGCACCCTAATTTTGGCGGAAGCTGTGGCAGAGAAGAGGCGACGGGTTATGGTTGTGTTTTCTTTCTCAAAAATGCTCTCAACGAACACCAGATTGATTTAACTGATAAAAGGGTTCTCGTTTCTGGAGCCGGCAATGTCGCACTCTACACGGTAGAAAAGCTTTTAGAAGAAAACGCCAAAGTTCTTACGGTTTCAGATTCTAAGGGGACATTATATTTTGAAAACGGTATTACCTCAAAAGAATTGGATGATTTGAAAGAGTTAAAATTTACCCACAAGCAACCTCTTAAAGAATGGAAAGGTAAAAATGGGGAATATAGAGAGGATGAAAAACCTTGGAGTATTAATGCTGATATAGCTATGCCTTGTGCGACTCAAAACGAGATGGACGCCAATGACGTAAAGACTTTAATTAGAAATGGAGTAGAGGCAATTTGCGAAGGGGCTAATATGCCAGTCACCGGTGAAGGGGTCGAAATACTCAAAGGAAACAAAATTCTTTATCTCCCAGGTAAAGCTGCAAATGCGGGAGGAGTTGCTGTTTCTAATCTAGAACTCAGTCAAAATGCAGTAAGACAAAGCTCGACTAAAAGTGAAATTGAGAATCATCTCTCAAAAGTTATGGAACGCATTTACAGAAACTGCATTGATAATATTGAGAAGGAAGGTGGCCAATATAATTATAAAGCAGGGGCTAACCTCTACGCATTTAAGAAAGTCTATAAAAGTATGAAAGACTTAGTTGGCTAGTTCTCTGAAGGTTTGAACTTATAGCCTGCACCATGCACTGATTCAATGATATGTGCCACTGGTCCAAGCTTCTTTCTAAGTTTACTGACGTGAGTATCAACTGAGCGTGAATAAACATGAATATCTTCACCCCAAATGTCATTTAACATAGAGTCTCTGTCGATAACGTCCCCAGGTCTATTTGCAAAATAAGTAAGCAGTTTGAACTCAAGGGCAGTCAGATCGATGGGCTTAAGTTCACCATCAGTTAAAACCTTAACTTGCTGACTCGCTTTATTAATTTCAAGCTCTTTCCATCTCATTTTGTCCGCGGACTTTTTGAGGACTTCGATTTTTTTAAGTTTAGCTTCAACTCTGGCTTTTAGCTCAAGTGGATTGAACGGCTTAGTAATATAATCATCAGCACCAGCGGAGAAACCTAAGACTTTTTCTGATAAATTATCGTGACTCGTCAGAAAAAAGATAGATAAATCAGGCTTTTGCGACTGAATTTGTGAACAAAACTCAAGCCCATTTCCATCAGGAAGTTCAATATCGAGAAGAACTAAATCATATTGATTTTTCAATATCTTAGCTTCGGCTGCATTGACCGTATCCGCCCAATCAACATCGGTAAGAGGCCCGGAGAGAGCCTGAGTCACCATTCGGTGAATTTCTTTACTATCTTCAACTAATAAAATCGTATGTGTACTCATAATCCAACTTTTGGTTAAGTAAATTTAACAATACTAACAAAACATTAATGCAAATGTTTGCCAGTTATGGCATATATATACAACAGTTTGATATGCTTGTCATAAATAATCTTATATTGCGGGGAGCCGAATGATTAACGAAATTTTAGCTAATATACCGAACGAGAAAACGTTAGATGGTCTACAAGAATTTGTAGGTGAGTTCTACAGCGATAGAAATGACGAGTTAAGTCAGATGCGTGAAATGCTAAAAGAAAAAAATTATGAGGAACTCAGGGCAATGGCGCATAAATGGAAAGGCTTTAGCGTTCCTTATGGTTTCAATGGGTTAGAGACTCTCAGTAGACAATTAGAAAAAGATTGTGAGAGTATGGATTATGGGGCTGCAAGTGAGCGAATTGAGCAAATCTCCGATTATCTCAATGCGAAAGGCCAAACCCTCCACTAAATCCAATTTTCATCTCTTGGAGGGCATTGCAAGCTCAATAGATATAGAAACTGGAGCTTTTTAGCATGGATCAAGCTAATAGACTTATTCAAAACACCAAAAAGAAATTTCTTATCTTGTCTGTATTAGGTATCTCCCTAATCTCTTTTTTCTCAATAATAGCCCTAAGTTGGTATAATGATACGATCTCACATCAACAAGCAATGCAGAAATCCAGCGCATTGCTGAGCCATCAAATATCTCTCGTAAGTAAGATTTCTTCCTTAAGTGAACGTTTTGATGATCTCAACACTGGAGTTGAGCATGAACAACTCCAAGCTGAATTTCGTGAGCTCATTATACAATTAGAGGGAGAGCAAAGGAGATTTAAGGACTGGCAAAATGAAGTCGATGATTTGAAGTATAAAGTTCTAGGAAAAGTTATCGATGAGAAAGGGACAACGAAAGAACTAGATCTCTTTATCCGCAAAGCCAAAGAACTACTTAACGACAATTCATACTCTTATATTGATATAAAGAAAAAAATCATATCCCTTACAGCTAATTATAGAAATAATCTTAACGCCGACTTTTCTAAGGCGATAGAGCAAATTGCTCAAGAGCAAACTGAATCTTCTAGTAAACAGAACAATATGGCTTTTCTTTTAGTAGGGATATGTGTTCTCCAATTTTTCCTCGTTTGGTTTCTTGTGTTTAGACCGCTCTATACTACAATTATTGAACAACATAATAGGATCGTGGATTCTATTCACAGAGTAGAAAAAGCAAACCAGTCTAAGACTGAATTTTTGGCCAATATTAGTCATGAGATTAGAACACCTATGACTGCGATTCTAGGCTATGCAGATTTATTACGAAATCAAAGCATTCCTGATAAAGATAAAGTAGGTGCCGTCAAAATTATCAATCACAATGCCGATCACCTTTTAGGAATTATCGATGAAATATTAGACATCTCTAAGATCGAAGCTGGTAAATTGGACTACGTCTATGAAGATATTGAGCTCAGCCGACTTCTCAATGAGGTCTTTTCTTTAATGAATGTAAGGGCCCAAGAGAAAGGGATCGATTTAATTTTAAGAAGTGATGGCAAGATACCAGTTGGGATCAATATTGATAAAAAAAGAACAAAGCAGATACTCTTTAATATTATCGGTAATGCTATCAAATTCACTGATAAAGGATTTGTGGAAGTACAAACTTCCTATGATAAAAGCACAGAGTTGCTCACTTTTTTAGTTAAAGATACGGGTAAAGGTATAAAACAAGAAGAGGTGGATAAACTCTTTAAGCCGTTTGAACAGGCTGATAACTCACTTCAAAGAGAATATGGTGGAACAGGCTTAGGCCTCGTTTTATCTAGAAAACTTGCTCAAGGTATGGGGGGAGATGTAAATATTATCCATTCTCAAGAAAATATAGGAACCACCTTGGAGATCACATTAAAAGTAGGAGAGTTGAGTGAAGAGCAATTGGTTAGCTCTCTTTCAACTCATATTGAAGAAGAAGTTGATGTGAAACATTCTCTTAATGATCTAGCGAATACATGTATTCTCGTGGTGGATGATGCAAAAGAAAATGCAAGACTTTTTGAAACTTATCTAAAGCAAGCAGGTGCACAAGTTCAAGTGGCCAATAATGGGCAGAATGCCATCGACATAGCCTCTGAGAATTTTTTTGATTTGATATTGCTCGATTTACAAATGCCGGGTAAAGATGGCTTTGAAGTTATAAAAGAGCTTAGAGACAAGGCGTTCACTAAACCTATCGTTGCGCTGACAGCACATGCTATGCAAGAAGAGCGGGATAAAACCAAAAAAGCGGGCTTTGATGAACATCTAACCAAACCAGTCACTCCCAGTGACCTAGTAAAGTCTGTAGCCAAATTGATAAAAAACCGATCTAAATCAGTATCAGCTTAAATATGTAATATCTTACACAATCTTTAAATAATCCCAGTGAGAATTTGAGACATTTCTTTGGCAATATCTATACATAGAGTTATACAAAGGAGACATCAATGCGAAGTCATTCAAACGAACAATTAGAAGCATCAAAAGACTTAACTATTAATGAGAGAAATATTGAAGATCTTGTGAATACAGTATCTCAATTCTCTGATCAGGCTATAGAAAACTCCAGAGTGGCAGTGGATAAATCGGTGGAGTTAGTAAAAGAGTATCCCGTACATGCTGCCATTGGGGCTGGTGTTTTAGGCTTTATGGTGGGAATGATTTCTAAAAAAATTCTGAGGTAATAATATGAACAGTGCAGTTAAGTTATTATTACTAGACTTTGCAAAAAGCGTTTTTATAGATGAAGAAAAAGAATCTATCAAAGATGCTCTCGCGATGAGAATTATGCAAGATTCAAAAACTTTAGTTATTATGTTTTTGCTCATAAATACAGCATTTGTAATGACCATTTTTGCTTTTGCATGCTTAGGTTATTATCTCATTGAGATGAATAATATTCCTATGCCTGATAGTATCTTTTACTTAGGGATAGGGCTGGTTAGTATTGCTCTCTTATTATTTATCGGGTCTTTTTTATTTTTATCGAAACGTTTCAAAATGTATCGGCAAATGAAGAATATTAAAGACAATGTTGAGAAGGGAAAATCTTTTTTAGATCCAATTAAGGATCAATTAAGGCTTGAACATCAGCAAATGAAACAAGACTTTATGGTCTTCCCTCAATAGTCATATATTTAAAATGGTAAATATTACACATTTTTTATACACTGATTTCAAGCCTTCAATAGGGCATGTGGGTATACTTTATGAAGATAAATAAAGGAGGAAGTATGCTTTATTGGGCTGTAATCTTTTTTATTGTAGCACTTATCGCCGGCGTTTTTGGTTTCGGTGGAGTGGCTGCTGCTAGTGCAGGTATTGCACAGATTTTATTTTACATCTTTTTAGTGGGATTTGTTGTATCAATTGTCTTACACTTTGCGAGATCTATTGATAACAAGTCCGGGGTATAATATCACCCCTAAAATTTATCAGTAAGTAGCCCCATCTTAATGGGGCTTCTTTTTTTAAGCTAGGGACATATGAAAGAAGAAATCTTTTTACTTGCATCCAAAGAAAAACAAGACGAGTTTTCAAACTTTATCCAAGATCTTAAAGCTCACTATCAAGTTAAATCATTTGCAGAGATTCAAAGAAATAAGAGTACAGTCATCGTTTTAGGCGGGGATGGAACTCTAAACTACTTAGCAAATCTTGTGGGAGATGACCTTGAGGGCATCTTCGTCATCTATTTTCCTGCAGGAACAGCAAACGATTTTGCTAAGTCGATTAAGATTTTGGAAGGTGAACCTTCACTTGATAAAGTCAAAAATATACAAGAGCATTCACCTTGGATTGATATTCCTCTGATGAAATGTAATGATAAGTTTTTTATAAATGTAGCGACAGGGGGCATCCCTGCTGAGGTCACTAATAGCGGAACGGATATTGTAAAAAAAGCAGTCGGTAAAGTTGAGTACTATATCAGCGCTATAAAAGAACTTATCGCTCCAGAGACTATTGATCTCGAGTTTACAGCGAAGGAATTTTCTAAGAAAATAGCAACTTATGGTTTTTTAATCTCTCAAGGGTGCTATGCTGGGGGAGGAGTTAAAGTAACCAGTAATTTTACCAGCAATTTTAAAAAAACTTTTAATCTCGTGACTATGGAAGCAGATAAATTAACTGAATGTTTGGGGGCATTAATGGACTTACAAAAGAAAGAAATACTCCAAACCAACGACTGTGTGATAAGCAAAAACTTGGAAAACTTAATGATAGAGTCGAAGAGATCTATACCCCTTAAATTAGATGGGGAAGAGTATGAAGCAAAAAAGCTAGAATTCTCTAAGAGTAAGAATAAGCTTAATTTTTATATCTATTAAGCCAATAAAAAGGAGCAAAAAATGTCAACGAATGATCCTAAAATAACACCTAATACGCCTGATCAACCTGATCGTGAGCCAACCCCTGAAAAGCCTGCAAAACCTATTAAAGAGCCTAGTAAACCAAGTGAAGATCCTGACAGACAACCTATGGAAGTTCCACCTGGACAACCCACTGAAATACCAAATGAAAGGCCAGGTAAGCCAGCAAAGTCTCCCACTAAAATGTAAATGGAGGGAAGCCAGGGAATAGTCTCTGGCTTAAGTCTTGGCAGGGGGCTGTTGGGTAGGAATTTATGAATTGGCTTCAATCTCTCGTTGCTGCGGAAATCAGGACTTGCAAACTCCTGGTTTCTCACATGCACTCTCGGCCACTAAGATAGATAAAAACTTTCAAGATCTCTCTTGTCTGAATATCTACTCTGTATATGTTTTAACACTTGCAGTGTTTTTTCATTTATTTGTGATAATTCGTCATATAGATCCATTCTGAACTGTTCATTATTGTTTTGAATGGAAGGCGAAGCATTTTTAAGTGCAAGAGTTCCTCGTTCGATAAGTTCTAAATGACCATAGAGATAAGCGGTAACTTTTCGTATTTTATCTCTCTGTATTTGAGGACAATAAATATTTGCTTGAACTTCAATTTCTAGAAGATTTGCTTCTGTATTGTTATAAAGGTTAAGGAAATTATTTATATTTAAATCAGCTAGTAATTGCTTATGTATCCGGTCCCAGTTAATAATTTTTTGATCCGTCAATCTATGTGAATCCATAAAGACTCCTCTTTGAGTTTGGATTTTATTACTTGTTAAAATTGTAAGCTTAAAAAACGATGATGGGGTTTCTTAATGTTTTAAAGGATGTGCAGAAATTATAACAGTTAAGAAAAAGTATAACTTAAGTGTAAAATTGTTTACATCTATACACAAATATTAATGTGATGCTTAAGGTAATTTTTTTCTATACGTACGATGATTGAGAAGAGAGACACTCTCGTTTTTAAGGGGGAGAAATGCTTATGTTTGCTAGGACTTCTTATCATTACGGAGTTCTTTTTAATGAAGAGCCCCATAATCTTGATATCGATGAGCTCATAAGGGGCGAGATGGCAGCTATTGATGCTTATAGACAAGTTGAGCAAGATGTTTTTGATGAGGAAGAATTTAAATACTTAAAGAAAATAGAATCTGACCATATCAAAGCCTTGAATTATTGGAAAGATGAAGCTCGAAAACACGGAAATATACCAGAGAAAAGAAAAAGACTTTGGGGGGCATTCGTGCAAGGGGTCTTGATACTTACTCAACTCGTAGGGGTGAGGGCAGAGCTTAAAACCTTATTCCGGGGTGAGCTGTTGGGGTTAAAGAACTATAAGAAAATGCTCAAAAGCAGGATGCTGAGTAAAGAACAAAAAAATAAAATCAAAAAAGTCTTTTTACCTCAACAACAAAATCACATCAGATTCTTTAAACAAAAATACAGTTTTTTCTAACAAAAGGGAATGTTATGAATATAGAAATGTTAATGAACTCACCAGAAGATTTTTATGATACCCCAGGGGATGTCCTACGCGATGATCAACTCTCTGAAAAGGAAAAACAACAAATTTTAAAGAGTTGGAAGAATCAAAGCGAACATTTAAGTGAAAGTGAATCTGAAGGATTGCCTTCAAGAAATAAGACCACTCGTTTGGAAGACATAAATAAAGCGTTAATGAAGCTTGCAGAACATTTCACCATCACAGATCATGAAGCATTTTATTGGAAACCACAAGGGTAATTAATTCCATAATTTCTTTTTAAGATTTGAACTTCTTATCGCCGCATCAATTACGAGTGAAAAAGGCACACCTAAAAATAGGCCATATACACCGAAGATAATACTCCAAAATATTAATGATAAAATAATGATCACGGGACTTAAATGTAGGGCTTCACCCATAAATTTCGGCTCAATTATATTACCTATGATAAATTGCACCAAACCTGGAAAGATAAGCAACGCTAAGATATCTGAGCCTGTCCTTTCTTCAATACCAAAGACAGGAATCAAAAGAAGTGTCGCTATAATAGATCCAAATGAGGGTATAAAATTAAGTAAAAAAGTTCCAAAACCTAGGAAAAAAGCAAATTCATAACCCAAGAAGAGAAGATAAAAATATATAATTAAACCAGTCACTAAAGAGGTGACAGATTTTATAAGTGCATAATGCCTTAGTTTTTTCTCAAGCTTGATTAAAGTGAAATTCTTTCCCATCTTTCTCAATGAGAGGGGGTCAAAAATAAAAAAGAGTGAGCAGATAAAAGATAAGGTCAAAATTTGGATAAAA